>ENA-OWPN01000237-OWPN01000237.1-human-gut-metagenome-genome-assembly--contig:-NODE-237-length-94557-cov-7.386542_pt1 | contig 94557 bp, 84 predicted proteins | sample MGYA00248266_ERZ651850 | MGnify/ENA primary metagenome ERZ651850 (study PRJEB26924, sample SAMEA4378296) | human gut metagenome | biome: human gut; feature: human-associated habitat; material: faeces... | reverse complement strand
CAGACCTGAATTCACAGGAACTGACGCGGCAATGCCGACGCCAGCGGCTGCCGTACTGCGTGTATGATGCAGAGCACAGCTGCCGTATGCCGGGGAGCGAAGGCGCATTACACGGAAGATGGATGAAAGATATCCAAAACAGTGGATATCACCATATACATTAGATACTAAAAGGCCGGATTTACATGCCAAGATGTTTCTGTCAAATATATACCCACAACAACTTGACACTGTCTTTGCCCTGTTTGCAGGCGAAATGAAGGGCCTGCTTGTGATATAATATAGGAAAGGAAGACAGCCGAATGCCTACGACGATTAACCGGCTCAACGATTTTTATGTCAAGTATTTATTGGGAAGCGAGAAGCGCAAGCATTTGACGATCCACTTTTTGAACGCCGTCCTGTACGGCGACGATGCGCCGCAGATTGCCGACGTGTTCTTTCTCGACAAGGATTTGGACCCGGAGCGGGCGGACGGAAAGCCGGCCAAGCTCGATATACTGGCGAAAACCGATCAGGGGATGCTGATCAACGTCGAGGTGCAGGTGCGGCGGCAGGCTCATTTGGCCGAGCGGTTTTTATTCTATTGGGCGGAAATGTACGGCAGCCAGATGAAGCGGGGCGACGGCTACAACGCGCTGAAGCCGTCGGTGTCCATCATTCTGACGGAGTTTGACCATCTGCCGGAAGCAAGCTGGCACAATGCGTACTCTATCTGCAACGACGTATCCCGCAGGCGGCTGACCGATCATTTTGCCATGCACTTTATTGAATTGAAGAAGTTTACGTACAGCGACGTAAAGGCCCTCCATCGGCTGGGGCGCTGGACGGCGTACTTTTCCAACTGCGGAGACAGGGAAACGGAGGAATTAGCCATGAGCGATCCGGTAATGAAAGAAGTCGTACAGGCTGAAACGGCCTTTACAGAAGACGAAATCATGCGGAGAAAATATTCGCAGCGCGAAAAAGCCGTGAGAGACTATATTTCTGCTATGGATGAGGCGAGAAATGAAGGACTGCAAGAGGGAATCGTGCAGATGGCGGTAAAGATGTTGGAAAACGGAATCGACCGGCATACCGTAGCTGCCATCACCGGGTTGAGCGAACAGGAACTCGCAGCTTTGAAAACGGCTGCGGCAGGAGGCTGTGATGCATAAGGATACGACGATACCGGCGGCAGAGCCTTTTACGGAAGAGCAGATACAGCGGCGGCGCCGCTTGCAGCGCGAAAAGGCCGAGAGAGATTATATTTCCGATATGGAGGAAGCAAGACGTGAAGGGCTGAGAGAAGGTTTTGAAAAAGGTATAAATGAAGCGGTTAAGAAAGGTGTAAAAATGGGGATTATGCAGGTGGCAGCCAACATGCTGGCTGTCGGCATGGATATCCGTCAAGTTGCCATGATTACGGAGCTGAGCGAAGAGGCGCTGGAGGCCTTGAAACACGGCGTATAATAAATCTATAATATAAAATAAGACGTTCCCATGACGGATGCCGCAATGCGGCCTGTTAGGGAACGTCTTGTTTTTGTATGGTTCGCAGGATATATGATGCTGTTTATCCTTGCGTTATTATATTATATGTGTATATTACAGCTTGATGAATCCCGGCGTCGAGAGGTAGCGGTCGCCGTTGTCCGGCAGGACGGCTACGATGGTCTTACCGGCGTTTTCCGGCCGCTTGGCGATTTCTGCCGCGGCATGGAGGGCTGCGCCGCCGGAAATGCCGATGAGGAGGCCTTCGGCTTTGGTAAAGGCCTGGGCTGCCGTATAGGCTTCGTCTGTCGTGACGGTAAATACTTCATCGTAAATCGTCTTATCGAGGGTTTCGGGGACGAAATTCGCGCCGATACCCTGCAGCTTATGAGGGCCGGCATGGCCCTGGGACAGGAGCGGCGAATCGGCCGGTTCAACGGCTACGACCTGGACGGACGGCTTTTGTTCCTTTAGGTATTGTCCCGTGCCGCTCAGGGTACCGCCGGTGCCGACGCCGGCGACGAGGATATCGACGGCTCCGTCTGTATCGTCGTAGATTTCCGGGCCCGTCGTGGCCTTGTGGATGGCCGGGTTGGCCGGATTGGTAAACTGGCCGGGGATGAAGCCGTGCAGTTCTTTGGCCAATTCTTCGGCCTTGTCGACGGCTCCCTGCATGCCCTTGGCCCCTTCCGTCAGGACAATGTCTGCGCCGTAGGCTGCGATGAGCTTGCGCCGTTCGACGGACATGGTTTCCGGCATGGTGAAGATGGCTTTATAGCCTTTGGCGGCGGCGACGGCGGCCAGGCCGATGCCCGTATTGCCGCTCGTCGGCTCAATAATGACCGTTCCCGGCTTGAGCAGGTCCTTCGCTTCGGCGTCTTCAATCATAGCCTTGGCGATGCGGTCCTTGGCTGAACCGCCGGGATTAAAGGCTTCCAATTTGACGAGCAGGCGGGCGCCGATGCCTTGGGCGGCGTTGAAACGGGCCGGCTCCAGCAGGGGCGTGCGGCCGATCAGATCGAGGATGGATGTATATATCTTTTTCATGAAAATCACTCCTTATACTGTATATAGTATAATTTGAAACTAAAATAGTAAAAATATACCATAAAATATACTTAATAAGTATATTTTAACTATACAAAGATAACGGACTTCGTGCTTTTTACGGGGGAGGAGAGGTCCTTAGCGGCTGAGGCTGCGCAGATGCGGCTCGGCGGTGTCCATGGCGTTTACGCGCGACTGGAGGATGGCGACTTGCTGCTGCAAGGCGGCAATCTGGTCTTCGATAGGGTCGGGCAGGCGGTTGTGATCCAAATCGACGTCCTGCTCCGAATGGCTAATCTTTTTGCCCTGCTGGAGGACGACGCGGCCGGGAATGCCGACGACTGTCGAATAGGGCGGCACTTCTTTTAAGACGACGGAGCCGGCGCCGATTTTCGAGCCTTCGCCGACCGTAAAGGAGCCGAGTACCTTTGCTCCGCAGGCGACGACGACGTAATCTCCGATAGTCGGATGGCGCTTGCCCTTTTCCTTGCCCGTGCCGCCGAGGGTCACGCCCTGATAGAGGGATACGTTGTTGCCGATAATGGTCGTCTCGCCGATGACGATGCCCATGCCGTGATCGATGAACAGCCCTTCGCCGATCTGCGCGCCCGGGTGGATTTCAATTCCCGTGAAGAAGCGGGCAATAGTCGAGATGATGCGGGCCGTGACAAACCATTTGTGCAGGTAGAAGAAATGAGCCAGGCGGTATGCCCAGATAGCGTGCAGTCCCGAATAGCACAGCAGGACTTCCAGGGTGTTTTTTACGGCCGGGTCTCGTTCCTTAATGACGTGGATGTCCTTTCTCAGGGTGTTAAACATGAATTGTGCCTCCTTGTGTCGTACTAACGAATGGTTGAAATACAAAAAAGCCGCAGTCCCTAAACAGAGACGGCGGCCCGCGGTTCCACTCTGATTTGCAGTCATCTCAGCGATGCGCTGCACCTCAAGGCCCGTAACGGCGGCAAACCGTGACAACCTACTTCTATGTTCAGCTGCCCTGCTCCCAAAGGCATTCCATCGTACTAGGCGGCGGCAGGAGCTCTCAGCCGGTGACTCCCGTTCTCTGTATAGCTTTCGTACGTGTACTTGTTTTGGTCATTGCATTTTTCGTTGGGAACATAATACCGTTTGTTTGAACGTTTGTCAAGGTATTTTTTGCAAGGTTATAAAAAATTTACATTTTTCCGTATTCTAAAACGGGCTATTTGGAATGCGATGCGCGTCAAGTTGAAATGAATTATTGTAATGTTCAGATGCACATTGCAGGACAGGTGATGCAGTGGAAATAGAACATAACATTGCGTCATAAAATAACGGATAATGTATACAAAATAGAATTATAATGTAAAATAAATGAATTTTAAAACAAATAAAAATGAAAATTAATACTATAAATATGAATAGTCAAAGTGGAACATGGAAGGAGCTTTGTTGGAAAAACGTGCGGGATTAACCTTATAAATGATAATTTTTAATCATAGTAAAATGCTGAAAAAGTCATGATAAAAAGACATAGCGGCATGCAAAATACCTGATAAAACCTAGTGAGATAGCGAATATTATACTACAGAGGTATTAATTTAAGTAATATAAACTTGTCAAGTGTATTGCCATGTCATATATGCAAATATGACTATAAAGCATGGATTTGCGAGTATCGTTTCACAAAATATATTGCGACTTTGCGTCAGACTCGTTGCATAAATTGTATAAAATGCTATACTTATATTAATACTTTAATAGTATGCCATGCATTCATTTAAATTTTATATTTGACGTAAAGAGGTGTGAACATGGAAAAAGCAGAATTGTACGAAACGTTCCAAAAAGGATTAACCAGCGTCGCTGGGGAATGCTATTTGGCTAAAAAAGCCGACGTAGCAGCAACTCTTGTCAAGATTTTCCAGGAAAAGGATGTAAAGGATGTCGCTCTGGTCGAAACGCCGCTCCTGAAAGAAGCCGGCGCAGCCGACGCCTTGAAGGCGGCAGGCATTAAGACCGACACGGATCACTTCCGCAAAAACGCTCCCTATGACAAAGGCGGCGTAACGGAAGCCGATTACGGCGTCGCCAACCTGGGCTCCCTCGTCCAAATGAAGGATGATATTGACGACCGTATCGTAGAAATCGTAGCGGACGTATATGTCGGCATTATCAAGTTGTCGAAGATCGTCGACGATTTCGATTCCATGATCGACATTATGGCCGAAACGAAGCCATTCCCGAAATTTGCCGGCATCATTACGGGCCCGAGCCGTACGGCCGACATCGAATGCGTCAGCACGGTCGGCGTCCACGGACCGCGCCAGTATGCCGTCATTGTTGTGGAAGATGAGTAAAGGAGGGAATGACACATGTCAACTGAAATGGATTTGTTGAAACAAGAAATCGAGCGCGCAATGGACAACGCGCCTTTGCAGAAAGCGCTGAAAAACTTTACGACTGCGTATCCCGGCAACCGCGAACGCGTTTACAAAGGATACGACTTTGAAGCCCTGCGGGAAAAGGTGCACGAAGTAAAATCCTACGCCCGCGACCACATCGACGAACTGCTCGACGAATTCGAAAAGAACGCTACGGCCAACGGCGCCGTCGTATTCCGCGCCCATTCGCCGCAGGAAGCCTTCGACTACGCGTTGAAGGTAGCAAAAGAACAGAACGTCAAACTCGTCGTCAAATCGAAATCCATGGCATCGGAAGAAATCCACTTCAACCCGGGCTTTGAAGCCGCAGGCATTCACGCGCAGGAAACGGACTTGGGCGAATTCATCAACGCCATCGCCGGCGACACGCCGTCCCACATGGTAATGCCCGCCATTCACTACTCCAAGGAAGACGTAGCCGACCTGTTTACGTCCTATACGAAGGAAAAAGAAGTTCCCGATATTTCCAAGGAAGTTAAAACGGCCCGCCGCGTCATGCGTGAAAAATTCCTGACCGCTGAAATGGGCGTATCCGGCGCCAACGCCGCCGTCGCCGAAACGGGCACGGTCATCACCATGAGCAACGAAGGCAACGGCCGTATGGTAGGCACCTTGCCGGCCAGTCACATGTACATCTTCGGCATTGAAAAATTCGTCGCCAAGATGAGCGATGTCCGCTATATCTTCAAGGTCCTGCCCCGCAACGGCACGGCCCAGAACCTGACGACGTACCTGTCCTTCTACACGGGCGCGACGGATGTCGTAACGGATCCGGAAAACGATACGAAGCAGAAGAAGAGCTTCCACATCATCATCCTCGATACGCCGGAACGCCGCAAGATCATGAACGATCCCGATTATAAAGATATTTTCTGCTGCATCCGCTGCGCAGCCTGCCTCAACGTATGTCCGGCCTTCCGCCTCGTCGGCGGCCACGTATACGGCGGCAGCATCTACACCGGCGGTATCGGCACGCTGCTCACGGCCTTCCTCAACAGCCGTGAACGCGGTAAAGAAATTCAGAATATCTGTCTCCAGTGCGGCACGTGCAACACCGTCTGCGGCGGCAAACTCGACATCGCCGGCATGATCCTGAAGCTGCGCACGAAGTACGCTCAGGAAGACGGCCTCAACCCGATTCATAAGTTCTGCCTCGACACGGTCGCCGACCGCCATCTGTTCCATTCCATGCTGCGCATCGCATCGGTCGCTCAGGGCGCGATTACCAAAGGCCAGCCGATGATTCGCCATATGCCGATGTTCCTGTCTGGCCTGACGTCGGGCCGCAGCCTGCCGAGCATCGCTCCGCAGCCGTTCCGCGACGTACTGCCGACGATCAAACAGGACGTTCCCAATCCGAAGGGCAAGATTGCCATCTTCACGGGCTGCCTCCTCGATTTCGTATACGTAGACATCGCGACGGCCGTCGTCAAAGCCCTCAACATGGCCGGCTACGTCGTAGAAATGCCTCTCGGCCAGTCCTGCTGCGGCGCTCCGGCGACGTACATGGGCGACGCTGAAAACGCTAAGAAAGAAGCAGCCCTCAATATCGAAGCTATGGAAGCGGAAAAATACGACTACATCGTATCGGCCTGCCCGACCTGCACGCACGCTCTGCGCGATTACAAGGAAATGTTCAAGGACGATCCGGAAATGTACAAGAAGGCTTCCGAACTGAGCGACAAGTCTTACGACTTCTCCAAGCTGCTCCACATGCTCGGCGGTCTCCCGGACAACGGCGATGGCGTTCCCATGAAGGTTACGTATCACGATTCGTGCCATATGAAACGCTACATGGGCGTATATAAAGAACAGCGCGAACTCCTGGAAGGCACGAAGGGCGTAGAAATCGTAGAAATGAACAACTGCGATAAATGCTGCGGCTTCGGCGGCTCCTACTCGATTAAATTCCCTGAAATGTCCGCTCCGATGCTCGAAGAAAAGATCGACAACATCGTGGCTACCGGCGCCGACACCGTGGCTGTCGACTGCCCGGGCTGCCTGCTCCAGATCAAAGGCGGTCTCGACGCGCGCGGCCTGAACAACATCCAGGTAAAACATACGGCCCAGATTCTCGTAGAAAAGAGAGAAAAACAGTAACTCCTAACACGGCCGGAAAGGTGTATTGGAACGGCGATGATAAAACAGACATTATTAGAAAACAGCGTTCGGAAATTTATGCCGAAGTATTTTGCCAACGTCAGTGATGAGCAAATAGAGAAGATAAAGAACTATATACAGGCCTTTACGGCCCATACCTTTGCCGGAACGCCGACCGGCGCGGTACTTACCGACGCGACGGCGTCAGAAGGAAAGATGATACGGCCCCGCCTGTTGATGATGGCCTCGGAGTACGGCCCAAAACGCGGCGACGCGCAGGAAACGCTGTATAAGCTGGCGGCTATCGTCGAAATGACGCATTTGGCTTCGCTGATTCACGATGATGTCGTCGACGACGCTCCTTTCCGACGGGGCAAGCCGTCCATCCAGAGCCGGTACGGAAAAAACGCCGCCGTCTACGCTGGAGATTTCCTCATGAGCCGCATCAGCTATCACCTCATGAAGGAGGGCTTGAACCGGGCCGGCATGGTCCTGTCGAAGACGGTAGAGGAAATGTGCAGCGGCGAAATCGGCCAGGCTATGTGCCGGTACAAGGATACGGTGACGATTGACGAGTACCTGCGCAACATCCACGGCAAGACCGTGGCCCTGTTCATGGCCTGCTGCCGCATCGGCGCAATGGAAAGCGGCTGCAGCGAACAGCACGCCGGCATACTGGAATCCTTCGGCGAATGCCTGGGATACATGTTCCAGCTGCGGGACGACCTCCTGGACTTTACGGACGACAAGGCGCTGAACGGCAAGACCGTTCATCAGGATTTCCGCGAAGGCATCTACACGCTGCCCGTCCTCATCGCCTTGGAACGGCCCGGCGGCCGGGCTGCATTGACGCCCTACATGGAGCGCAGCGCAGCCGGCACGCTGACGGCCGCAGATATTCGGACGATGGAACGCATTGTAGCGGAATTCGGCGGCATGGAGGAAGCGTGGAAGTATATCCGCCGCTACCAGCGCCGGGCAGAAGAACTGCTGGCGTTCCTGCCGCCGTGTGACGCGGCGCCTCTCCTGCGCAAGCTCGTCAGCAAGCTGGGGGCGGTGTAATGGCGGGACGACAGGCCATGTCCGTGACGGCTGCCGTCCGGCTGGCCAATCCCCATTCGTGGGTAGCGGCAGTCTATCCGGCTGTCTTCGGCGAGCTGTACTGCCTGCTGGCCGGCTACGACCTATCGTGGCTCCAGGCCGTTCTCCTGCTGGGGGCGTGCATCCTCATGCAGTCGTCGGTCAATACGCTGAACGATTATTTCGATTTCGTAAAGGGAACGGACACGACGGACGACTTCGTCGAAGTCCACGACGCCGTATTGGTATACGAGGACATTGCGCCGAAGCAGGCTCTGTATTTAGGCCTCGCCTATCTGGCCGCGGCGGCCCTGCTGGCGCTGCCGGTCATCGTCGGCGCAGGCCCTGCGCCCTGGTGCATCGGCCTTGTCGGCGGCCTCGTCGTCCTGGCCTATTCAGGCGGCAAGACGCCCTTATCCTACCTGCCCGTAGGCGAACTCGTCTCCGGCGGCGTCATGGGCGGCCTCATTCCGCTGGGAGTAGCGGCAGCCGTACACGGCGTTGTCGATGGCCTGGCTCTGATACTAGCCATTCCCTTCATCATCGGAATCGGCCTGGTCATGATGACCAATAATATCAGCGATATCGAAAAGGACAGGCAGGCCCGGCGCAAGACCCTTCCCGTCATAGTGGGAAGGCCAAAGGCCGTAAGGCTGTACCGGGCGGCCGTCGTCTGCTGGATCGTGAGCCTCCTCGTCATTCCCGTCTGGTACGGCGGCCTCTCAGGCCTCGTCGTGCCGGCTCTCACGGCCTTGACGGGCCGGAAGGTCTTTGCCTTCTTGCTGACATCGCCGTTGATTCCGCAGGAGCGGGTGCGGCAGATGAAGTGCATCGCCATGGCCAACGTGCTGGGAAACGGCGCGTATTTGATCGGCGCGGCCCTGGCCGTGCTGGCAGGGAGGACGGTCTGATGGATTCGATGGAAAAACGCAGGCGCGTGTATCGTATCTTCCAGGGCATTTCCCAGACCTACGACGGCGCGAACCGCCGCATCAGCCTGGGGCTGGAGCAATCGTGGAAGCGGGGCCTCGTCGAGGCCGTAGCCTCGCAGGTACCGGACGGCGGCGCTGTGCTGGACGTCTGCTGCGGTACGGGCGATATTGCCGTAGCCGTAGCAAGGAAGCGGCCTGACGCAGCCGTTACGGGTCTTGATTTCTCGCCGGCCATGCTGGACGTGGCCCGCCATAAGGGCGCGGCCCTGGAAAACCTGACCTGGCGGGAAGGCGACGCCATGGCCCTTCCCTTTGGAGACGATACGTTTTCGGCGGCGGCCATATCCTTCGGCCTTCGCAACACGCCTGATTACGGCGCGGTCCTGACGGAAATGACCCGCGTCGTTCGCCCCGGCGGCTGGGTATACTGCCTCGATTCCTTTGTACCTGACTCGCCGTTGATTCGACCCTTTTACGACCTGTATTTCCGCGGCGTCATGCCTCTATTGGGCGGTGGCTTCCGCCATCGCAGGGAATACCGGTGGTTGTGGCAGTCTACGCGGGACTTTCTCCGCAAACGCGAGCTGACGGCCCTCTTTGACGCCGTCGGCCTGGAGAAGGTCCGCGCTGACAGCCATCTCTTTGGAACCTGCGCGCTGCACAGCGGGCAGAAACCCCGATACATCTGAACGAACAGGAAATACTATACGTTTACATACATAAACCGGCGGAGCCGACGCACCGGAGCCGCACGGTTAAGGAGGGTAAGAACATGAGTAGTGAAGAAAAATTTGATGCTATCGTTGTTGGCGGTGGCTTGGCCGGTTCGGCGGCAGCCTTGACTATGGCAAAGGCCGGACTCGACGTTATGTTGATTGAACGCGGCAAATTCTGCGGCTCTAAGAACTCCAGCGGCGGCCGTATTTACGGTCACAGCCTGGAACGCCTGATTCCGAACTTTGCCGAAGAAGCTCCCATCGAACGCAAGATTACCCAGGAACGCCTGTCCCTCATGACGGAAGGCGGCGCCTTGAGCTTCCAGTACAATTCCGATAAGCTGCAGAACCTGAAATATCCGTCCTATTCCGTACTCCGCTCCAAATTCGACAAATGGATGGCTGAAAAAGCGGAAGAAGCCGGCGTCATGCTCCTCGAAGGCTTCCGCGTAGACCAGGTCCTCGTCGATGAAAACGGCAAGGCGACGGGCGTCGTCTGCGGCGACGAAGAATTCGACGCCGACGTCATCGTATTGGCCGACGGCGTAAACTCCCTGCTGGCACAGCAGCTGGGCATGAAACAGGAACTGGACCCGAAGGACGTAGCCGTAGGCGTAAAAGAAGTCATCTACCTCGGCGAAGACGTCATTAACGAACGCTTCGGCCTCCAGGGCGACGAAGGCGCGGCCTGGATGATCGCCGGCGACCCGACGGGCGGCAACCTCGGCGGCGGCTTCATCTACACCAATAAAGACAGCCTGTCCCTGGGCATCGTTACGACGATCAGCGACATCGGCCGCGTAGACGTCAGCGTCCCCGACATGGTAGAACGCATGAAGAATCATCCGTCCATCGCTCCCTTTATCAAAGGCGGCAAGCTGACGGAATATTCGGCCCACCTCGTTACGGAAGGCGGCCTCAAGATGATGCCGGAACTCGTACGGGACGGCGTGATCGTAGCCGGCGACGCAGCCGCTATGGTCGTCAACCTGGGCTACACGGTCCGCGGCATGGACCTGGCTATTGAATCGGGCCGTCTGGCCGGTGAAGCCGTCGTCCGGGCTAAGGCAAGAGAAGACTTCTCGGCGGCAAGCTTGTCGTACTACAAACAGCTTCTCGACGAAAGCTTCATCATGAAGCTCATGAAACAGTATCAGAACCTGCCGGGCCTCTTGGAAGACCACATCATCTTCAACGACGTTCCGAAGATGGCCGACGAATTTGCCGGCATGGTCTACAAAGTAGACGGCGGCTCGCCTGTTGCCCTGCCGATGATCGCCTTGACTGTCTTGGCTAACAACGGCGGCTTGAACGGACTCTTTGATCTTGGCAAAAAAGCTTGGGAGGCGATGTAAGATGGCAAAAATGAGCGTAGACGATAAACTCGGCGTAGTTAAATTCGTGACGGACGAACACGAATCCCATATCGAAATCAATGAAGATTATCAGGATGAAGCGGAAATCAAACGCTTGGTCATGGCTTGTCCGGCTGAATTGTACAAATACACAGACGGCAAATTGGTCTTCAACCATGAAGGCTGCCTGGAATGCGGCACGTGCCGCGTCATTTCCGGCGGCAAGGGCGTCAAGAGCTGGAATCATCCGAAGGGCGCTATGGGCGTAGAATATCATCACGGTTAATAGATAGCCTGCAGGAAGGCGGAAGGGCGGCGTACGCGCTGTCTTTCCGCTTTTTCCATGTATGAGCTTATGCTGCAGCCCATAAAAAGCGATGCTGTATGAGCATATATGGTAAAAATTTAATCGAATTTTAATCTAAATTTAATTTACTTTTGGCCGTAACCTGCTATTATAATAAGTGTAGAACAGATCATCTACGACGAGTTGAAGATATAAGTTGTTCATATACCCCTCGAACACCCCTATCTTATGTCTTCAGCAAAGCTAAGATATTATCTTCCCCCGATAGTATCTTACACTTAGAAAGAGCCGGCCCCCCTCGCCGGCTCTTTTGCTGTATATGGCAGCAGAAACGTAAAACGTTTATCTTTCATGCTGATAATGAACGATATTCATTCTGAGCTGCTGCGGGCGGTTTGGAGCATTTAGGGCAGCCCAGGAGAGAGAAGGCAGACTGTGCCTGTATATTTGAGGGAGAATGGTTTGGGACATGGCTGAAAATACTTTTTTTGCCCGATGCGGGGTCATTGACATTTTCAACTATTCGTGCAATAATGAGAAAGAACAAGGGACTAGTTCCCCGAACGACATGAGTCTGGAGGTGAAAAACATGCATGTAATTTCTGACGAATGCGTAAAATGCGGTTCCTGCGCAGGCGCTTGCCCGACTGGTGCTATCGAAGAAGGCGAAACGAAGTACGTTATCACTGACGCTTGCATCGATTGCGGTTCTTGCGAATCCGTATGTCCGACTGGTGCTATCTCTGCTGAATAATAGCACCCCCGACTATAAGATAAAAAAGGAGACATGTATATGTCTCCTTTTTTATTTGAATTTTGCCGGTCAATATGATAGGATAGAATCACTGTACGATATCGTACGGAAAGATGTGCACATAGGAGGTTTTGGGTGCAGGTATGGTATATCGCCCTGGTAATCATTGCGTTGGACCAGGGAAGCAAATGGCTGATTCAGCAAGGAATGACGCTTCATGAATCGATTCCGGTCATTCCGGGATTTTTTCATATTACATATATTTTAAACAGAGGCGCGGCGTTTGGTATTTTAGAAAATCAACGCTGGCTTTTTCTGATTATGGCAATACTATTGTTTGTATTGTACGCTGTATTTCGCAAGAAGCTGCCGGAGCATCGGGCGGTGCAGGCCGGCGCGGGCATGCTCCTGGGAGGCGCCTTCGGCAACGCCTTGGACCGCTTTCTGCACGGAGCTGTCGTCGACTTTTTCGATTTCCGCATCTGGCCAGTGTTCAACATCGCCGATATCGGCATCGTCGTCGGCGTATGCCTGCTGCTGTGGTACAGCTGGACACATATTTCTGAGTAAGCGAGGAGACCAATATGGATGAAATACGAGTAACCGTAACGGAAGAATGGGCCGATACGCGGCTGGACGTCTATATGGCCAAGACGATGGATATATCCCGCAGCTTCGCCCAGCAGCTTGTCGAAACGGGCGATGTGCTGGTCAACGGCAAGGCTGCGAAGAGCAACCGCCGCCTGAACGAAGGGGACGAAGTGGCCGTGACGATGGAGCAGCCGGCAGAGCTGCAGGCCGTGCCGGAAGATATTCCTCTGAATGTCGTATATGAAGACAAGGACATCATCGTCGTCAATAAGGCCCGGGGCATGGTCGTCCATCCGGCGGCGGGAAATCCCGACGGCACGCTGGTCAACGCCCTGCTGTACCACTGCCGCGGCGAGCTGTCCGGCATCAACGGCGTCATACGCCCGGGCATCGTCCACCGCCTGGACAAGGATACGTCGGGCGTCATGGTGGCTGCGAAAAACGACGAAGCTCATAAGGGACTGGCCGCGCAGATCAAAGCCCATTCGGCCCGCCGTACCTATTGGGCCCTCGTCCACGGCAACATTGCCGAAGAAAAGGGCATCGTCGACGGCCCCATCGGCCGCCATCCCAAGGACCGGATCAAGATGGCCGTCACCTTTAAGGGCGGCCGCGAAGCCGTGACCCATTTCCGCGTCCTCAAGCGCTACGGCGAGTACACCTGGATTGAATGCAAGCTGGAGACGGGACGGACCCACCAGATCCGCGTCCATATGGCCTACATCGGCCATCCCGTCGTCAACGATCCCTTGTACGGCTATAAAAAAGATGATTTTCCCATTGAGGGGCAGGCCCTTCATTCCCATTGCCTGGACCTGGTCCATCCCGTCACGGGCGAGGCCATGCACTTCGAAGCGCCTATGCCCGACGATTTTGCAGCGTGCCTGCACCGTGCCGAACAGCACAGATAAGCGAGGTGTGTACGATGTGGAAAGAAAAAAATCTGCTCATGGATGAGAAAGCCATGGGCCGGGCGATTCGCCGCATTGCCCACGAAATCATCGAACGGAACAAAGGGCTGGACAATACGGTTCTCGTCGGCATTCATACCCGGGGCGTACCGCTGGCCAAACGGCTGGCAGCGGAGCTGTCGGCTATTGAAGGCCTGGCCGTACCGGTCTATGACCTGGATATTTCCGCCTATCGCGACGACGCCAAAAAGACGTCCATCAACATGGTCGCCAAAGGGCAGACCCGCTTCGACGCCGACGGCAAGACGGTCATTTTAGTCGACGACGTCCTCTTTACGGGACGGACGGTCCGCTCGGCCCTGAATGCCATCATGGAGCTGGGCCGGCCCCGCTACATCGAGCTGGCCGTCCTCGTCGACAGGGGGCACCGCGAGCTGCCGATCCGCGCCGATTACGTGGGGAAAAACGTGCCGACGTCGCGGCGCGAGGACATTTCCGTCCAGCTGCGCGAAGTAGACGGGCAGGAACAGGTCGTCCTGCGGGAACAAATCTGATATACTATATATAACAAGAGATATAGGACGCTTCGCAGCCTCCTTACCGTGTACGTTCTAAGGAAGTGATACTATGGTAGGTCAATTAGTAGGAATCGTCGTCGTCCCTCTCGTCGCCTTTATCGTGTATATGCTGTACGCAAAATACCTGCGGTAATGGCGCGGCGGCAGCTGCTCTATAGGGGAGCTGCCGTTTTTTTTATATGCCAATCCATGCTTTTAAAACATGGATTGGCATTTTTTCTAAGTATTTGTTATTGCTCATCCTGTAGTATATACTTGAGCTATCAAGAGAAGGACTTTTGAAGCAGAACATCGGAGGAGGTATTCCTATGAAAGGACGAAGCAGAAACTATATTATCATGGCCTTGTTAGGCCTATCCGTTTTAGGATTCGGCGGGCTGGCCGCCGCGGCCGATATAGCGGAACACGCGCCGCGTTTGATAGCCGATGCGACCCTGCCGCCCGGCGATATGTCCCGCGGAGCCGATAATTTCTACGTCAGCGACAAGGTGGACGGCAAAACCGTGACGTTTACCGATATATACGATATGAAGGTCGCCGGAAATCTCTTCGTTCCTAAGACGCTGAAAGCCGGACAGAAGCTGCCGGCCATTATCGTCGGCCATCCTATGGGAGCCGTGAAGGAGCAGAGCGCCAGCCTGTACGCCCAGAAAATGGCTGAACAGGGCTATGTGACATTGGCTATCGACCTGCCCTACTGGGGTGAAAGCGAAGGGATGCCGCGCAACAGCGTCAATCCCGACACCTATGCCGAAGCCTTCAGCGCCGCCGCCGACTACCTCGGCACCCGCGATTTCGTAGACCGGGACAACATGGGCGTCATCGGCATCTGCGGCAGCGGCAGCTTCGCCATCAGCGCGGCGAAAATCGACCCGCGCCTCAAGGCTATCGCAACGGTCAGCATGTACAATATGGGCGATGCCAACCGCCACGGCCTCCATCATTCCGTATCGCTGGAACAGCGCAAGGCGATCATCGCCCAGGCAGCCCAGCAGCGCTATGTCGAATTTGGAGGCGGCGAACGACAATATACGAGCGGCACGACCCACGAGCTGACGGAGGATACGGACCCGATTCAGCGCGAATTCTACGATTACTACCGCACGTCCCGCGGCTCGTATACGACGCCCGGCGAAGATCCGGCTCACACGACCCACCCGACGCTGACGACAAACGTGAAGTTCATGAATTTCTATCCCTTCAACGACTTGGATTTGATTTCGCCGCGGCCCATGCTGTTCATCGCCGGAGCCAACGCCCATTCGCGTGAATTCAGCGAAGACGCCTATCGTTTGGCGAGCGAACCGAAGGAGCTGTACATCGTTCCCAATGCGGGCCATGTCGATTTGTACGACAGGACCGACGTCATTCCCTTTGGCAAGCTGACCCAGTTTTTCAATCAATATTTAAAGAACTAAGGAAAACGGCAGGCGCTGCGGCAGTCCATAGCGGACGCGGCGGCGCCGCCGTCTGTTCCGCCCATAGGAGGCCATGATGAAAGGACATCGGTTGTTTATCTTTATTTTAGCCGTCGGCGTGTTCGGCATTTTAAATACGGAAATGGGGGTTATCGGCCTTCTGCCGTATGTATCGGCGTATTTCAGCGTGTCTATTTCCGAAGCGGGGGCGTTGGTCAGCTTGTTTGCCCTCATCGTCGCCGTGTCGGGGCCGGTCATGCCACTGCTCATGTCGCGGTTTGAGCGGAAAAAGGCGATGCTCTTCGTGCTGGCCGTCTTTATCGCCGGCAACGTCATATCGGCCGTGACGGACAGCTTTGCCATCCTCTTGGCGGCCCGGGTCATTCCGGCCTTTTTCCATCCCGTGTACTGCGCCCTGGCCTTTTCGGCGGCGGCAGAAGCAGTGCCGCAGGAGTACGCCCCCGATGCCGTCGGCAAGGTCATGGTCGGCGTAGCTGCCGGCATGGTCCTCGGCGTACCCGTCAGCAACTTCCTGGCCGACGCCGTATCGCTGCAGGCGGCCTTCGCCTTCTTCACGGCTGTCACAGCGGCGGCTTTTTTTGCGACGCTGTTTTGTATTCCGTCCATGCCGGCCGGCCCGAAACGGACTTACGGCGAGCAAATCGGCATCCTGCGCCGTCCTGCCGTGTGGATGTCGATTTTTGCCATCGTCTTCATGAACGGCGCCTTATTCGGCGTGTTTACCTATTTGGCCGAATACTTGGGAGTCGTGACGGCCTTGTCCGGCGGTGCTGTGAGCCTGTTTTTATTCGTTTACGGCCTATCCAACAGCGCAGGAAGCTTTCTGTCGGGGCGGCTCATCCGCTGGAACGAGGGGTTGACTGTGCAGGCCTTTCCCTGGGTTCTGCTGGCGCTGTACGCCTTGGTATGGCTGGGCGGCGCGATGGCGGCTGTCATGGCCATCCTCGTCGTGGCCTGGGGCTTCATCGGCGGTGTCAACGCCAGCACGCAGCAGTATATCCTCACCCAGGCTGCGCCGGAAGCAAAGGAATTTGCCAGCGGCATCTTCCTCACGTCGGCCAACGCCGGTACCATGGCCGCGTCGGCCCTCTGCGGCTGGTGCATTGCCCAGTGGGGGACGGCGGCGGTTCTCTTAGGCGGCGCGGCCTTTGCCGCCGTCAGCGTCGTGTTCCTGCGGCTGCGGTCGCTTGCTTTTCACCGCTCTGGCAAAGAAGAAACGATAGCTCAGGTTTCATGATATTTTATAAGGAGGAATAGATATGAATTTGCATTTTATTACGCGGCGTACTCTGTCGAAAGCCGTGTTCGCTGCGGCCATAGCCGCGATGATGATGCCGTCCGTGCTGGCGGCTCCACAGACGGTTCCGGTAAAGCCGGCGGCCGTCGTACAGCAGTATGCCGACCTTGCGCCGGCCCAGGAAGTCGTCTTAAATGATATTACTGTCTATGCCTTTGATGAAAGCCCATTGACTTTAGAAAGCAGCATTTTTCCCGACCTATCTCAGTATCCGGACCGCATGGCCCTCATGCCGAAGGGGCAGTTCCATACGATTACCCGTACCTATTTGATTCAAACGGGAGATAGACGGGTCCTTGTCGACGGCGGCTGGGGCACGGAAAGCGGCGTAGACGGCAGGACAGTGGGCTACTTGGCGAAATACGGCGTATCTGCGGACGACGTAACAGATATTTTGCTCACCCATATGGACGTAGACCATATTTCCGGCCTGCTTCACGGCGGTAAGGCCGTTTATCCTAACGCTGTGCTCCATATTGCCGCGAAGGAATATGACCGTTGGATTGTCCAAGGCGCCGACAGGGAAGCGGAATACATTACTCTGGCACGAAAGGTGGCAAAAGCTTATGAAGGCCGTATTGCCTTATTTGACTATGACGAAGAAATCCTGCCGGGGATTACGGCCCGCAACGCCAACGGCCACACTATGGGCCATACGTGCTATGACGTTACGTCCGGCAATAAGGGGCTGACTATTGTCGGCGATATGATTCACGTTGCGCCCATTCAGATGCGCCATACCGAGTATTGCAGCGTTTACGACGTTGATCCCGCATTGGCTGCGCAGACGCGGGAACGCGTTTTGTCAGAACTGAGCCGGACAGATCGCCTGATTGCAGGCATGCATTTCCCGCAAATCGGCAAAGTCCGCAAGGATAAGGACGGCGGCTACGTCGTCGTCCCGGAAACAAAGCCATAATTTTTCTTATAATATAAAGCATCCTCCCTGTGTCCTGATGATAGGACATAGGGAGGATTTGCTGTTGTTTGATATTACGTGTCTAATGAGATGGCCGTTAAATCTTTGCGGATACGCTCCAGGAAGATGCGGCTGGCTTTGGAAAAGCGGTGCGATTTTTTCCAAAGCAAGTACGGGATCGCCTGGAGGGGCGGATGGAAGGGGCGATGGCACAGCGGGCTGTCCGGACCGGTTGGGGCGAGATTGTCGAAGGAGGTGGCATAGCCCAGCCCTTCCTGAACCAGCAGGGATGCGTTATAAAAGAGGTTGTATATGGCGACGATATGAAGCTGCTCGACGGGCACGCCGAGCCAGCCGGAAAATTCGTTGTGCTCCCAAGCCTGGGCCGAGTAAATCAAGGGGATGGAAAGGAGATCCTGCGGCTCTATGACAGCCTTTTGGCTGAGGGGACTGTCCTTACGCATGAGCAGACCCCAGCGGTGTATTCCAGGCAGGCTCAGGTAATGATATTGCGTCAGATCGAGGGGGCCGAAGACGACGGCGAAATCCGTCAGACCCTTATCCAGCTTGTCCAGCACGTCGGGTGCGTTGCCGCTATAGAAATGGGGTTGGATAAAAGGATAGGAACGCTGCATCGCCGTCAGTGTGCGGGCGATAAAGCGAATGGGCTCGCCTTCGCCGCAGCCGATGCGCACTTCGCCGCGGATTGAGGCGTCGTCCATAGCGGAAAACTCCGTCGTCGTCTTGTCGATGAGGCTGAGGATTTCTTCGGCCCGCTGGCGCAGGAGAAGTCCTTCTTCGGTCAGGCTGATGCGGCGGCTGCCGCGGATAAACAGCTGCTGCCCCAATTCCCCTTCCAGCTCCATGAGCTGCCGCGACAAGGTCGGCTGCGTGACGTGCAGGGCCTTTGCCGCCTGGGTGATGCTGCCTTCCTGCACTACTGTAAGAAAATATCGAAGTACGCGGATTTCCATGACCTCAGCTCCTTTATAATATCTATCTGTATTATATCATACGAGATGCAGCGGAGCCTTCATTTCCGTTTTGTTATAGCCCGGTATATTGTCGAAACGTACGGATGTTTGATATACTACAAGTAAGAAAAGTAATGAGAAATAAACGATTGTGTCAATATTTAATCGAAAAAATTTTAAACATCAAAATCGCCGACATTACCTATCCAGATGTGGAAAAAACGATAGATATCCGATTGGACAGCAAGAGCGTCCGTCTTGACGTATATGTTAAAGATGATACGGGACGAGTATTCGATATTGAAATGCAGTGCGAAAACGAACCGAACGGTGGCCTGACCAAGCGGACGCGATATTATCAGGCCATGATTGATATGGAAATATTAGAGACAGGCGAAGATTACGACTGCTTAAATCCGTCGTACATTATCTTCATTTGCACCTTCGACGCTTTTGGCGACGGCCTGCCCGTCTATACCTTTCGGAATCACTGCATCGAAAAGGAAGCTATAGAACTGGGAGACGAAGGAACAAAACTATTTTTAAACTGTAAAGGCGACGACAAAGCTCTGGACCCGGATATACGAGCGTTCTTGCGTTACGTCGACGGTAAGGTTGCTGAGTGCGCGCGTGTATCGGCAGACTATGTTACGGAATTAGGGAAAAAGAATTGTTTATTGTAGTCTGACTAAGGCATCTGCGGGAGCAGGTGTCTTATTTCGCAAGATAGGCTCTCGATTTTGCGAAGACGACAGTGAGATGCTGGCGGACATACGGGCGTTTTTGAGATACGTAGACGGAAAGGCGGCGGAGGGGAGATTTATGAAAGCCGTAGAAGATGAAGTCATGAGGGTGAAGGAACATAAGGAAACGAGGCGAGAATATATGACGTACGCAATGGAAACCAAACGGCGCGAGCTGGCGAGCTTTGCCGAAGGTGAAAAAACGGGCGAGAAAAAGAAAGAAACCATGATGATATTGGCTATGCTGCGGAAGGGATTTTCCGTAGAAAGTATTGCAGAGTGTGCGCAAACCTCGGTAGAATATATCATGGAATTAGGGAAAAAGAATCATTTGTTATAATCTGTATAAGGCGTCTGTGAGAGTGGACGCCTTATGTCGTAAGATAGGAGTCGTTTTTTGAGAAACCAATGGCAAACCGCTGGGCCCGGATATGCAGGCGTTTTTGAGATACGCAGACGGAAAGGCGGCAGTACGACATCCTATTCGTTACTATGTAAAAACACACGAGTCCGATGGCACCTTTAGGACAGGGCCATCGGACTCGTGTGTTTTATATGTAGGGATATTCTATTATTTAAAGCTGTTCAGCCATTTCGTCGCGCTTTCGACGGTTTGGCGGCCGTTTAGGAGCTTGCCCGATTTAATCGTCGCACCGGGACAGGACGGCTGCAGGTCTTTGGCTGTGCTGCCGAGGCCGCTGCCGCCGGACGTAGCGAAGAGTACGATCGTCTTGCCGGAAAAATCGTGGCTTTCCAAAAAGGTCTTGATGATTGACGGGGCCGTGTACCACCAGATAGGGAAGCCGAGATAAATGGTGTCGTAAGGGCTGACGTCGAGGGATTTGCCGCCTATGGCCGGGCGGAAGGAGGGATCGTTCTTTTCTTTTGTCGTGCGGCTGCTGCGGTCGGTCCAGTCTAAGTCGGCCGGGGTGTACGGCGTTTCCGGCACGATTTCATAGATATCGGCTTTGGTTGCCTGGGCTAATACGGCCGCTGCTTTGGCCGTCGTGCCGCTGGCGGAAAAATACGCTACTAAGGGTTTGTTCATCATAAAATCCTCCTTGTCATGAAATATATAGAATCTTATCTTTTCGTTCCGGCGAAGGAAAGGCATTTTCCGAGGCGCTTGCCCGTGCGGAGATAGGTGTACGTCGGAAATTCAAACAGGACCGGCGCGATTTTTTCGTAGTCCGGCTTGCCGTCGGCTGTCAGGACGCCTTCTTCGGCCCATACGGCCTTGATTTCCAAAATGAAATTATCAAACGTTTCCGTTTCGTAATTGTCAACGACGCGGCATTCCATGACCAGCGGCGATTCCGTCGGTATCGGCGCGCCCGTTTCGCCGGCCGTCCACTCGAACAGCCTCGATTTGTCGTCCCGGTGGCCGCTGACGCTGCCGGCGCAGTCAGCTTTAGGCAGCATGGCTTCGTCGACGAGGCTGACCGAGACGACGCCGTGCCGGCGGATACCTTTGTTGGTATAGTGAATCTTCGCGCAGCTGATGAGGATGCGGTCGTGACCGATGATGCCGACGTGGGCGACGGTCATCCAGCTCGGCTTGCCATCGACCATAGCGCCGACCAGGGTAAGGGGCGTCGGATACAAGGCGGGAAAGGCGCCAATATTCTTTTTCATAGATTCCTCCTGTAAAAACGCACTGTATAGTAATTAATAAATAAATAACATAACGTAACTTAATAAAATAATAGCATACGCGATGATTCTTGTCAATGTGCAGCCTCATGGGCTATAATAGAAGTATGTTACAAAGGATTGCATACGAGGAGGGCTATATGTCGGAATTTGTCAGGGCGCGGAGCGCCGAACAGAAAGAAGCGCGCATGGAAGAAGTGAAACGGGCGGCAGACAGGCTGTTTTCCGCCAAGCCCTATCACGACATCACGCTGACGACCATTGCCGCCGAGCTGTCGTGGACCCGGGCTAATTTATATAAATACGTGACTAGCAAGGAAGATATTTTTTTGGCCTTGTGCGGCGAAAAGATGAGCGCCTACATGGACGCCCTGCTGGCAGCCTTTCCGCGGGGATGCGGTTACGCCGTGGGCGTATATGCCGAGGTGTGGGCCGGTATCCTGTCGGCTCATCGGGACTACCTGCGCTACGGCGATATTTTATCGTCTATCATCGAGACGAACGTATCCGTCGACAGGCTGGCAGAGTTCAAAGCCTTGTATTTTGACAAGGCAGGACAGCTGGCCGACGTACTGTCGCAAAATTTGGGAATCGAAACGAAAGACGCCTGCGAATGCATCCTGGCCGTGTATTTCCACGCCGTCGGTATATGCAGCATGTGCCGCGACAACCCCCTGCTGCAGCAGGCCTTGGAACGGGCCGGCATCGCCGTCGAGCCCGTCGACTTTCAGGACAATATGAAGCGGTTTATCGCCATGAACTTGGACTATTACGGCGCAGGCCGGAAGCAACCGCGGGGATGAAGGCATATATTGTGATTTCTCCGAAATATTGCTATACTAAAGTCAAATGACAGGCATCATTTATTTTTTATGGAAAAGGAGAGGAAGACGCGATGAAAAAAATCATAAACGACGTGGCAAACGTAGAAGAGGAAATGATCCTGGGATTAGTCAAGGCGGCGCCGCAGAAGCTGCGCAAGCTCGACTACGGGACGATTGTCGTGCGGGAGCCGAAACAGGAAGACAAGGTCGCCCTGGTCAGCGGCGGCGGCAGCGGCCACGAACCGGCCCACGGCGGCTACGTCGGCGAAGGCATGCTGGACTGCGCCGTAGCCGGTACGGTCTTTACGTCGCCGACGCCGGACCAAGTGCTGGAAGGCATCAAGGCCGTCGCGACGGATAAAGGCGTACTGTGCGTCGTCAAAAACTACACCGGTGACGTGATGAATTTTGAAATGGCTATCGAAATGGCTGCCGACGAAGGCATCAAGGCCGATTATGTCGTCGTCAACGACGACGTAGCCGTCAAGGACAGCCTGTACACGACGGGACGGCGCGGCGTAGCCGGCACGATTTTCGTGCACAAAATCGCCGGGGCCAAGGCAGCTGAAGGTGCGAGCTTGGAAGAAGTCAAGGCTGCGGCGGAAAAGGTCATCGCCAACGTCCGCTCCATGGGCATGGCTATCGAGCCCTGCACGGTGCCGGCGGCAGGCAAGCCGGGCTTTGAGCTGTCCGATACGGAAATGGAAATCGGCATCGGCATCCACGGCGAACCGGGCACGCACCGCGAAGCCCTGGGCACGGCTGATTCCATCGCCAAGATGCTTCTCGACAGCATCCTCGCTGATTTGGATTATACAGGCAGCGACGTCGTCGTCCTGGTCAACGGCATGGGCGGCACGCCTCTCATGGAGCTGTATATCGTCAACAACTTCGTGCAGGACTACCTGAAGGAAAAAGGCGTCCGCGTCTACGACACGATGGTCGGCAACTACATGACGTCTATCGAAATGGCCGGCTTCTCCCTGACGCTGCTGCGGCTGGACGAAGAAATGAAGAAGCTCTACGATGCCAAAGCCGACACGCTGGCTTGGAAGAAATAAGGGAGGGACGGGCAATTGAATACGCAAAAATTAGCCGAAGTCATGGCGGCCATTGCTAAGACGATAGAAGAAAATAAGGATTTCCTGACGCAGCTCGATAATGAAATCGGCGACGGCGACCACGGCATCAACCTGGCCCGCGGCTTTGCCGCCGTAGAACAAAAGCTGCCGTCCTGGGCCAATACGGACATCGGCACCCTTCTCAAGGGCGTGGGCATGCAGCTCGTATCGACTGTCGGCGGCGCGTCAGGCCCCCTGTACGGCACGGCGTTCATGAAAGCCGGCATGGCCTGCAAGGGCCTGACCGAGCTGGACGGGCCGGCCTTCGCCGCGGCCATGGAAGCAGCCGTCGAAGGCATTAAGATGCGCGGCAAGGCGACGGAAGGCGAAAAGACGATGCTCGACGCCTTATGCCCGGCACTGCGGGCAGTGAAAGCAGCCGTAGAAAACGGCAAATCGCTGAAGGAAGCCCTGCAGGACGGCGCGGCGGCAGCCGAACAGGGCGTGGCTTATACGAAGACGATCATCGCCACCAAGGGCCGGGCCAGCTACCTCGGCGAACGCAGCTTAGGCCATCAGGACCCGGGAGCGACGTCGTCGTGGTACATGCTGCGGACCATGGCGGAGCACATAGACGAATAAGGATAGAAAAACGGGCCGGCGTATTGCCGGCCTTACCTGTGAAGGAGGAAAAAATATGGTAGGCATCGTATTGGTATCGCACAGCCAAAAGGCGGCGGAAGGCACAGCCGAGCTGGCGAAGATGATGGCTCCGGCGGCTCCCGTCGCCGCAGCCGGCGGCATGGAGGACGGCGGCCTGGGCACGAGTTTTGAAAAAATCTGCGCCGCCGTCGAGTCGGTGTATTCGGAAGACGGCGTCGTCGTCATCATGGACATGGGTAGCGCCGTCATGACGGCCGAGATGGTCGTCGAAGCCCTGGACGACAAGCGCGTCGTCCTTCTCGACTGCCCCTTTGTCGAAGGCGCAGTCATCGCTGCCGTCGAAGCAGAAGGCGGCACGGCCATAGACGAGATGCAGGAAAAGGTCGAAGGCGGACGGGACCGCAAGCTGTAAGGACGGGAGACTATGATAAGGCGTTTACTTAAATTCCTCTGCACGCTGGTCTGTTTTGCCGCCGTGCTGGCCTTCGGCGCGGGACTGTATATCGGCAATCTGGCCTTCGAGCGCTTTGCTTCTGCGCCGTGGGACGTCATATTCGGCATTGAAAACATGTCCTGCGACGTAGAGCGAATCGCCGCCGGCGAGGAACGGTTCGACTGGCAGGAAGCGGAGACGACGGGCCGTGACGGCGTTCCCTTGCGGGGGACATATATTGAAGACCAGGGCGGCTCCCATCATACGGTAATCCTGCTGCACGGCCTGTATCACAATCGGGCTATGTGCCTGCCTTACGTCGGCATGTACCGCAATCTGGGCTACAACGTCCTCCTCGTAGACCAGCGCGGCCACGGCGAAAGCGGCGGCCAGACCAAATGGGGCGTCCAGGAAGCCGACGACATTGGCCGATGGGTACAGTGGCTGAAGGAAAAAGATGCATCGATGACCGTTGGCCTCCACGGCGTATCCCTGGGCGCGGCTATGGCGCTCTTGTACGCCGGCAGCGACGCCGGACGGGACGCGGCCTTCGTCGTCGCCGACAGCTCCTACGGCAACATCGTGTCCCTGGGACGGGAAAAGCTCATGGCGGCGGCGAAAGACGACCGCCTCGTCTGGGAATACGATATCCTCATGCCTTTTTTCCAGGGCGCTATGTGGTATCACACGGGCAAGTTTTTATCAGACATCGAGCCGGCCCACGCCGTACGGTCGATACGCTGTCCCGTCTTGTTCCTCCACGGGCAGGAGGACCGCCTCGTGCCGGTAAAGACGGTCTGGAGCCTCTATGAAAACTGTGCCAGTGCAGAGAAATACGTCCATGTCTTCGAAGGCTCACCCCACGCCGTCGGCATTTCTACAAACCGAAGGGAATACCGGCAGCTCGTCACGGAATTTCTCTTGGACACGCAGTAACGAAAGGTCGCGGAAACCACAGCATGATAGAATACAAAGAAATAATGGATAACAAAAAGAAATATCTGCCCCTGCTGCTGATAGCAGACGAGCAGGAGTCGGCTATCGACGCCTATTTGGAGCGCGGACGGCTGTACGTCATGGAAGACGGCGTCGTCCGCGCCGTCTGCGTCGTGACCGACGAGGGAGAGGGCGTGCTGGAAATTAAAAATCTGGCCGTCGCTCCGCCGTGGCAGCGCTGCGGATACGGACGAGCCTTCGTCGAATATATCCGGCGGCGCTATCGGGGCGCCTTTCATACGCTGCAGGTCGGCACCGGCAACAGCCCCTTGACGATACCCTTTTATGAGGCCTGCGGATTTGTGAAATCACACTGGGTCAGAAATTTTTTCATAGACCACTACGACCATCCTATCTATGAAGGCGGCGTGCGCCTCGTCGACATGATATACCTCCGCCGGGACCTATGAACGGCCTCTGGGCAAGCAAGAATCTCCTTGCGAAGACCGTACAAGACTGCTATAATAGGAAACGGAATCATTGCAAATACTATATACAGTATAAGTAATAATAATACAATACCATATATAATATATGAGAATGCATAGGAGGGTGTTTCATGAACGAGCAGGAATGGCTGGGCGAACAGAATCAGCTGGGCATGGATATTTGGAAAAACAAGTACTGCAACAACGGCGAAACCTTTGAGCAGTGGATTGACCGCGTCAGCGGCCATGACGAAGACGTGGCGCAGCTGCTGAAGGAGCAGAAATTCCTCTTCGGCGGCCGCATTTTGGCCAACCGCGGATTGGAATACGAAGGCAAGAAAATTACCTTGTCGAACTGCTACGTCATGACGCCGCCGGAAGACAATATCGAAAGCATCTTCGACCGCGCCGGAAAGCTGGCCCGCACGTACAGCTACGGCGGCGGCTGCGGCATCGACATTTCCGGCCTCAGCCCCAAAGGCGCGCGCATCAACAACGCGGCGAAGGAAACGAGCGGTTCCATATCCTTTATGACCCTCTATTCCCTCGTGACGGAGCTCATCGGCCAGAACGGCCGCCGCGGCGCCCTCATGATTTCCATCGACTGCGCCCATCCCGACGTCCTGGAATTCATCAAGCTGAAAACCGATTTGAATAAGGTGACGAAGGCCAATATTTCCATTCGCCTAAGCGACGAATTCATGGAAGCCGTCAAGGCCCGCCAGCAGTTCCGCCTGCACTACACGCGGAAGGAAACGGGCCAGGTCATCGAAAGCATGGTCAACGCCGCCGACATCTTCCGACTCGTTGCCGAAACGAACTGGGACTACGCCGAGCCGGGCGCCCTGTTTTGGGACCGCATCTGCCAGTGGAATCTCCTGGCCAATACGAAAGAATTTAAATTTGCCGGCGTCAATCCTTGCGCCGAAGAACCTTTGCCGGCCGGCGGCTCGTGTCTCTTGGGCAGCCTGAACCTGGCGAACTTCGTCCGCGATCCCTTTTCGGACAAGTCACTCTTTGATTTCAACGAATTCCGCCGCTGCGTGACCATCGCCGTGCGGGCCCTGAACGACGTCCTCGACGAAGGCCTGCCCCTCCATCCGCTGCAGGAACAGCAGGACAGCGTGCGCCAGTGGCGGCAGATCGGCCTGGGCATCATGGGCCTCGGCGACATGCTCATTAAGCTGGGCATTACCTATGGCAGCGACGAAGCTGTCGCCCTGTGCGATGAAATCGGCTTCGCCATGACCGATACAGCCATCGCCGCCTCGGCGAACCTGGCCGGCGAACGGGGAGCCTTCGACATGTGCCACATCGACGAAATCATGGAAACGCCCTTCTTTAAGGCCAACACGACGAAAAAGACGGCGGCCCTGGTCAAGGAAAAGGGCCTGCGCAATTCCCAGCTCCTGACTATCGCCCCGACGGGCACCCTGTCGACTATGCTGGGCATTTCCGGCGGCATCGAGCCCATTTACGCCAACTTCTACGAACGGAAAACCGAGTCCCTCCACGGCACGGACGTCTACTATAAGGTCTACACGCCTATCGTCGAACGGTACATGAAGGCTCACAACATTAAAGACGACTCCCAGCTGCCGGAATACTTCGTCACTGCCCTGACCCTGGACTACCACCAGCGCGTCGCCATGCAGGCCATATGGCAGCGGCACATCGACGCCTCCATCAGCTCGACGGTCAACGTGCCCAACAGCTTCACCGTCGAAGACACGGAAAACCTCTACCTCCTGGCCTATGAAAAAGGCTGCAAGGGCCTGACCTTGTTCCGCGACGGCTGCAAGCGGGCCGGCATCCTGACGACCCACGTCGACAAGAAGGCCGCCCCCATCGCCGGCGCAGGCCTCGAACGGGGCGAAATCGTCAGCATCGACGACAACGTCATCGGCAAAAAACGCAAGCTCGTCACGGGCTGCGGCAGCCTGCACTGCCTGGCCTTCTTCGATCCCGAAACGGGAGCCCTCTTGGAAACGTACCTGAGCAAGGGCTCGACAGGCGGCTGCAACAACTTCATGATTGGCCTGTCCCGCATGATTTCCATCAGCGCCCGCGCCGGCATCGACATCTACACCATCATCGACCAGCTCAACTCGACGGGGAACTGCCCGTCCTACTCGGTCCGCCGGGCTACGCGGGGCGATACGAGCAAGGGCTCCTGCTGCCCCATGGCCGTCGGCAACGCCCTTCTCGACATGTACGACGAAGTGCAGGAGGACCTGCGCCAGTCCGCCGCCGTGACCCAGGGCGACGTGCCGGTCAAAAAAGCGCCGGTCAAACCGAAGGCCGATAAAAAAGTCACGGCCGAAAGCATCTTCTGCCCTCAGTGCGGCGAGCCCTTAGTCTTTGAAGGAGGCTGCAACACCTGCAAAAACTGCGGCTGGAGCAAGTGCAATTAATAGGATAACGATAATACTGCAAGCAGGCTGTCTGTCGGAGACGGCCTGCTTTTTCTATGGGAACAGGCGGAACGATGCGGCTCCTGGTAATGACGTCGCGTATGGGCTGTACTATGGGGACTCTGAGTCAGTTTACGGTGCGCTGTAACGAAAGCGTCTTTATATAGCATATAGACGGCAGACATCGTTTTAGCAATTAAAATAAAGTACCAGGATGGGAACTCGTCTATGCGGCTTCATGCAGGAAGGACAACACAAGGGTTCTGCCGCTGGCGGGATGTTCTCTTGCCATCTGATGGGACACGAAGAAGATACATCTCGTCGGCAGCCTATAGGAAGGAATCAGAATCGTATGCTAGACTATAAAAAGAACGTACCTTGGTACTGCGACGGGAGGCTCACATATGCGGAAGGTACAAATCGAAGCGAGGGATACCGATGAATGAAAAAAACTGCAAACTACAATATACAATGGCTCTGATATCTGTACTGACTTTGGGCTGGGCGATGCCCGTTGTCGTATTTCCGGCAGAGGCTAATGAATTTGCAACCCAAGAATATTACAACGTGAACGGAGGGTGGTGGGTCAAAAACCCCTACGATTTTATGAACCTGTCCGATACGTACGCCAAGGGCTATACGGGCAAGGGCGTTACTGTCGGCGTCTTAGATGGCAATATTAATCCTTATATTCCCGATTTTATCGATCAGGATGTCCAGATCGTGCAGCCGACGGACGATGAATCGGTGGATATGCTAGTGCATGGGACGATGGTGTCGGGAATCATCATGGCCGATAAAAACGATTTCGGCATGCACGGCGTAGCTTTCGACGCCGGACTTGCCTTTGCGGCGTTCGGCAATTTTACGAACGATCATTGGTATACGGGATTTTTGGACGATGAAAATATAAAAATTATCAATAATTCCTGGGGCGATTCTATCAGCAGCAAGTTTACAGAAGGTGCAGAGTACGAGTCTCTTTATGATAGGATACGGAATAATGAGCGCGTATGGTACGGCGAGGCGGCAGAAGCGGCGCGGCAGGACAAACTCCTTGTTTTTAGCGCTGGGAACGACGGCCAGGTAATAAGCGATTCCCTGCAAGTTCATGCCGGCAGCGACGAGGCCTTGCGGAATCACATCGTAAACGTCACGTCGGCGAGCCATTTCTATTTGAAGGAACAAGACGACGGCTCTATACAGGCTTCTATCGGCTCCCTTTCGCTGTTTACCAATCTGTCTGCGTATGCGGAAGACTATTCCCTGAGCGCTTTCGGTACAGGAATATATGGACCAGATGCCTTGGAGATAGGGGAGAGGACCTATGGCGACGGGACGTCCTTTGCCGCGCCGATGGCGACCGGCGTCGGCGCCTTGGTGCAGCAGGCCTATCCCTATCTGAGCGGCAAGCAAATCGGCGACGTCCTGCTGAGTACGGCCAATAAAAACATTACGGCATCAGACAATGGATTTGTCACCCTGTCCTTTGGACTAGCACAGTCTTCGCTGGAAGGCCTTTCCGTATACCTTGTCGGTGATGCAGAAGATGAAAGGCAGGCAGCGTATGATTTAATTGGTAAGGCCTATGAGCAAACGTATCAGACCGACGAAGGGATCGTTGCATTGCTTAAAGATGATTTTGATTGGTACATAAATACCTATGATTGTAGTAACGGGCAGGAGTTTGCCGACTATATTCGAAAACTCGTCGAGGAGGGAAAACTAAAGCTTAATATCTATACCGACGTGCCTATGGACGTCTTGTTCGGCCAGGGCATCGTCGATGCCGACAAGGCGACGAACGGCTTAGGGGCGATAAACGTGCGCCGCCTGACGAAAGACGATGTGAGCGGCGCCTATACCGTCGGCGGAGAGCAGAAAAACCAAGCCTTATACACTGTCGATACGCAGGGCTATGACTCGGTATGGAGCAACGACATCGGCGAAATACGGGCCGGACATATTGCCGAATATCCCTTGGGCGACGAAAATACGGCGTTTGACGGGGCAGACGGCGATATTAAGGATCTGCATGACCGCTGGGTATACTATACGGAGGACTTTGACCTAGACAGCACAGACGACACAGTTAGCTTTGCCGACCGCTATGTAGAAGACTATAACAAATATGTCGATGACAACGGCCTTTTAGGCCTCCAAGGCGGCCTGAAAAAGACCGGAGACGGGACGCTGGCCCTGAACGGTAAAAATACCTATAAAGGCGCGACGATAGCCGCCGGCGGAACCCTGCAGATCGACGGCTCCGTCGCCGGCGATGCCTACAGTGAGGATGCGGGCGCCATTGCCGGCAGCGGTACCATTAATGGAAACTTGTATAATAATGGAGCCGTCGCCGCTGGGAGCTGGGGCGCTGTGACAAAGGACGACGGTACGGCGCAGACCTTGAACGTAAAAGGGACGTTTAGTGGAAAGGGAAGGATTATCGCCAATACAGACGGTACGACGTATGCCCGTCTCCACGTTCAACAGGACGCCGACCTTTCCCAAATGACCCTGCAAGCCGGGCAGTATGCCGCCCCCGGTGTAACGGGCACGATTTTGACGAGCGGCGGCGTAGGCGTAATAACTGGAGCAGATAGCCTGAACGGTTCGTTCAGCGGCTTGCTCGACAGTGAAGTGAGACAAGACGGCGACAGCCTCAACTTGACGACGAAGGCTGACAACAACGCCGGCATTGCTGCCGACCGCTTTGCCGCTGTAAACGGCTTGTACAGCGCGCTGGATAAAGACGAGCAGAAGGATATGTACCGCCTGTACGCCTTGGACAGCGGAAACGTCCGCGCGGCGATAGACGGCCTGAGCCGCAGCGAAAGTATGCATCTGGAACTGGCCTACGACGCCATGCAGAACCGAGACGTCCGCCAGGCCGTACGGCAGCAGGAGCGGACGAATCGCGACGAATCAGTCTGGGCGATTACCGGCAAGGGCTGGGGCAATATGGACGACGGCTTGAAACGGCACAGCTGGAACACGACAGTCGGCTATGATTTCTATGACGACGGCGACGTCTATGCCGGCGCGCTGGTCGCCTACAGCGACAACAGCCTGAGCGGCTATGACGCCGACGGCACGTATAAGAACTACAGCGTCGGCCTGTACGGCGGCACGAAGAACCGGCCCGGCACGGTGACGGCTTACATGAGCTACGGCAGACAGGAAAACGAGCTGACGCGGTATTTGGGAAGCTCCTTCAGTTATGACGGCGCGGCAAGCAAGGCGACGAGCGACTACGACAGCACGGTCTTCGGCGTCGGCGCGACCTATGCCTATGACTTGCAGTACGGCCGGGAAGACGCCTGGCACGTCAGCCCCTATGTCGGCATAGATTACGCCCATTACAAGCAGGACAGCTTCAGAGAAGACGGGAGCGTCTATTCCCTTAGCAGCGACGGGTTCAGCGACGACTATCTGGCCGGCGAAATCGGCGTCGATATGAAGCGGGAGCGAAAGGGCAAGACCTACGGCTTAACCGTAGCCTATCGGCGCGTCTTCGACGGCGACGTCCAGCATACAGGCTTTTCCTATGCCAAAGGAAAGGGCCCGGGCTTCGGCGTACAATCTATGAACCGCAGCAAGGATCACGTCATAGCGTCGGCCTACGCATCGGCCAAGCTGTCCGACCGCTGGGAAATCGGCGGAGCCGTAGAGCAGGCCTGGTCCCATACGAGCCGTGACCTGAGCGCCGCCGTGAACGTCGCCTATCGCTTCTGATGCCGTGAGGCGAATCAAGATGGAAACGAGAGATTGGCAATCGCCGTATCGGATAGGCTAAGATATACAGGAAATGAATGTTTCATCATCCGCTATAAGCATTAGACGCAGCCAAGGCCGCACTTTATAATGAAGGTGTCTCGACGAGGAGACGCCTTCTTTTTTTAGCCGGCGACGGCTGCAGCTAGTCTCCTTCGTCATTGAGTTATAATAAATCGTTTTATTCATTGCAGGAGGTGCGTCGTGAAATTTGGAGGAATACTCATCGCCGCGGCCCTGGCCGTGACCATCGGCTGGGCCTTTGCTTCCTACCCGCAGCCGGCAGAATCCGTGCAGGCCGCTGCACCGGAACGTATACTGATTGCCTATTATTCCCAGAGCGGCCATACGGAGGCCGTCGCCAAGGCGATTCAGCAAGAAACGGGCGGCGACTTGTACCGCATACGGACGAACATTGCGTATCCGAAGAATGCGCCGGCCATGCAGAGCCAGGCCAAGGCGGAATACAACGAAGGGCTCCGGCCGTCCTTGGCCGAACCGATGCCGAATATGAGCCGCTATGACGTCGTCTTTTTAGGATTCCCAAATTGGTATAATGCGCCGCCGGCAGGAGTGTTTACTTTTTTGAAACAGACGGACTGGAAGGGAAAGACCATCGTTCCCTTCGTGACCTACGGCCTGAGCGGCTGGGGCAGCAGCATCGACGATATTCGGGCTGCCGCGCCGGACGCCGTCCTTGCTAAGGGATTGGCCGTTCATGCATCTCAGGCTGGACATTGCAAAGAAGCCGTCGCGTCTTGGATAGATTCGCTGGGACTAAATGCCATACAAGGAGGTCGGAACCGATGAAGCTGCAGATTCGCCGCCATGCCGTGCAGCTCTGCGCGGCTGTGTTATACAACGCCAACGCCTTTACGCCCCTGACGGGCCGGGCCGTCGATTTTCCCTATGACAAGACCTGCGTGCCCGGGTTGAACTGCCAGTATTGCCGCTATACCATTGCCGGGTGTCCCCTAGGCGTGACCCAGCAGGCGCTGAGCGGCTCCTTTTCTGCCGTGGCCTGGCAGTTTTGGGGGATGCTGGTATTGTTTGGCCTCTTATTCGGCCGTATGATTTGCGGCTGGGCCTGCCCCATGGGCTGGCTGCAGGAGCTGCTGCACAAGGTTCCCTTTCCGAAGCTGAAAAAGAACCGAATGACCTATTATTTGTCCTATGTAAAATATGCAGTGAATGCTTTGTTTGTATTAGCCATTCCCTTGTATACGGGGCTGGTGACGGGGCGTGGGATTACGGCCTTCTGCGCCTGGATTTGCCCGGGGAATTTCCTGGAAGCCCTGTTTCTGCCGACGCTGTTTCAGGGCAGTGTCGACAATTTAGTCATTGCCGTGCAGAATGCCAAGTTTTTCTGGGTCATGGCACTGCTCGTGGCGATGCTGTGGATATACCGCCCGTTCTGCCGCTTTCTCTGCCCCCTCGGTGCGTTTTACGGCCTGTTCAACCGGTTTTCCGCCGTGGGAATGACCGTAGACGTCAAGGCGTGCATTCATTGCTCCGCCTGTGTGCAGACGTGCCCGATGGATATCCGCTCCGTAGGCGACAGGGAATGCATCGGCTGCGGCGCTTGTATGTCCGCCTGCCCGACGAAGGCTATCGGCATCAGGCGGCCTTTTGGAACATAAAAGAGTATATATCAAACAGTATGATTGTGGAGGTGAAAAATCGATGAAAAGAAAATTGCTTTGTATTGCCGCCGCGCTGAGTACGTTGTTTGCCGCCGCATCTGTCCAAGGGGCGAGCGTGCAGACGCCGGACGGGAATATGCCCTTGATTCACTGGGCTGTCGTCGAATCGGCTGACGGACAGATGAGCGTCCTGCAGCAGTTAGGGGCGAAGCACGTCGCTCCGGAAGTTGCGAAGGAAGATGGCACCTACGCCTTGTATGGAGCCGTAGATGTCAAGAATCCCAATATCATGCGCGTATTGGAATTCTATAAAGACGACGACGCCTACCGCATCCACGCGGCGAGCGACGGCTTCCGCGCCTATGACGAAGCACGTCGTCCCTATTTGAAGGGCGTGAAGATTTTGGAGGCCACAGGTATCGCCCTGGAACAAAAAGACAACGGCGTGGGGACGAGCGTACAGATGGATTTGATCCAAGTCAAGCCGGAATGCCTGGAAGCCTATGAGCAGCGATTGGTCGAGGAAATCCGCCGGGCCGCCGCTGATGATGAGCACGTCGTCGGACTCTATGCGACGGCTGAAAAGGACAATCCGGCCCGAATCCATACGATGGGTATCTTTACCGATGAAGAAGGCTATGAAGCGTATGTCGCTTCGCCGGCATACCAGGCCTTCTGCCGCGATACGCAGGACATGATCGTCATGCAGAATCACATCGAAAATCAGCCCGTCCGCATTACGCTAAGCCAACGGGGCGTGAACTAATATACGGGCAGTTTTCATTGACAGAACCTGTAACTATCGTTATACTAATTGTAGAAAAGAAAGTAATGTGCCACAGCGCACGAACACCCCGGAAAGGTAGCGACTTTCCGGGGTGTCTTGCTATGGGCTGATTGCTCTTATCGATATCTGTTCAGCCACTGACAGATATAATTAGCGAGTATACCTGCCGCAACAGATAGTAAAAAAGAAAGTAATGTGGTTTCCACGGCGCATCTCCTTTCCGTTGCTGGATAGGAGAAAGAGCAACACGTTTAGTATAGCATAGGACACAGATAAATAGAATATATGTTTTATTGCGTAAACAGCATACGAACGCGCCCCGTCGCCATAGCGCGGCAGGCATATAGTTCGCTATACGTGATTTTTACCTTTCTGTGTCTTGACAGATAATACATTTGTGTTTATAATAGACCTAATTTTACGAAACCAACGCGATGAAAGAGAAAAAAGCTTGGCGTGTCTGTTACAGAGAGCTGCCGGAACGGTGCGAGGCAGCAGGGCAGCAAAGCATTCCGCTCCGGAGCATCAAATGACGAATTTGACGGGTACGCCCGATACAGCGCGACGAGATGGCCGAAAGGCAAGCTGGGTGGCAACGCGGGAGTATACTCTCGTCCCTTTTTAGGGACGGGAGTTTTTTTATTATTACAAGCGAGAGAGTTTCCCTGCGGCTCTCTGCACGAGGGGACATGAGAGGTATGAAACGAGTGTATAATTTTAACGCCGGACCGTCGGCGATGCCGCTGGACGTATTGAAAGCGGTACAGGCTGAATTTCTCGATTTTAATCATACGGGGATGAGCATCGTAGAAATCAGCCACCGCAGCGCGGCCTATCAGGACATGCAGGATGAAACGGTAGGGCTCATGCGCCGTCTGCTTCAGGTGCCGGACGACTATCATATCGTCTTTATGCAAGGCGGCGGCAGCCTGCAGTTCGCCATGCACGCCATGAATTTTCTCAAGCGCCGCGGCGGCTATCTGAATACGGGCGTATGGTCTGACAAGGCCATGAAGGCGGCGTCCTTCTTCGGCGATGTCTATGAAGTGTCGTCCAGCAAGGCCGACGGGTTTTCCTATATTCCCAAGGCCGATACCTTTGTCGTCCAGCCCGATACGGACTACGTGTACATGACGTCGAACAACACGATTCACGGCACGGAATGGCACGGCTATCCGTCCTTCGACGTGCCCTTGTTCTGCGACATGTCCAGCGACTTCATGAGCCAGCCTGTAGACGTGTCGAAGTTCGATTTCATCTATGCCGGCGCCCAGAAAAACATCGGCCCGGCCGGCGTCGTCGTAGCCATCATCAAGGATTCTCTCCTGGCGCAGGCGAAGGAAGACGTGCCGGTCGTACTCCAGTACAAGACCTATGTGGAACACGACTCGACGTATAATACGCCGCCGGTCTTCGGCATTTATTTTATCAACAAGGTCATGCATTGGCTGGAAGACAACGGCGGCTTGGAAGGGGCGTACCGGCGCAATGTGCAGAAGGCCGGCATCGTATACGCGGCCATCGACGGCAGCGACGGATTTTACCGGGGCCATGCGGCTGCCGATTCGCGCAGCCTCATGAACGTGACGTTCAACCTGCCGACGGCGGAGCTGGAAGCGGCATTCGTCGCCCAGGCGGCGGAACGGGGCCTCGTAGGCCTCAAGGGCCATCGGTCCCTCGGCGGTTGCCGGGCGTCTATTTACAACGCCGTGACGGAGGAAGGCTGTCGGGCTCTGGCCGAATTTATGGAAGAATTCAGAAAGAACCATTAACCTACGGCGGGCGCGAAGCCCGCACAGTACAGTAGATGATCAGGAGGATACGAACATGAAAATATTAGTCAGCGACGACGTTTCTATCAAAGGGGTAGAGCTGCTGCGGGAGCACGGCTATGAGGTAGACGTCAAAACGAATTTAGACGAAGCGGGACTTATCGAGTGCATCGGCGAGTACGACGGCCTGATTACCCGCTCCATGACCCACGTAACGGAAAAGGTCATCGACGCGGCCACGAAATTGAAGGTCATCGGCCGGGCCGGCGTCGGCGTCGACAGCATCGATATCAAGACGGCGACGGAACGGGGGATTATCGTCGTCAATGCGCCGACGTCCAATACGGTAGCCGCGACGGAACATACCTGCGCCATGATCATGGCCATGACCCGCCACATCCCCCAGGCTCACGATTCCCTGATGGCCGGCGAATGGGACCGGGAACGGTTTACGGGCATCCAGCTCAAGGACAAGACCATCGGCATCATCGGCCTCGGCCGCATTGGCTCGGGCATCGCCAAGCGCATGCAGGCCATGGAAATGAAGACCATCGGCTACGACCCGTACATTCCCGAAGACCGCTTTAAGCAGCTCGGCGTCGAATCGGTCGACTTGGATACGCTCCTGCGCACATCCGACTACATTACGATGCACACGCCTCTGACGAAGGAGACGACGGGCATGATCGGCGCGGAAGAAATCGCCAAGATGAAAGACGGCGTGCGGGTGATCAACGTATCGCGCGGCGCTGTGCTGGATATCAACGCCCTGGCAGACGCCCTGCGGAGCGGCCACGTAGCTGGCGCGGCTGTCGACGTCTTCCCGGAAGAACCGCTGGGACAGGATATCAATCCCTTTGAAGGCTTGGACAACGTCGTCATTACGCCCCATCTGGGCGCATCGACTGTGGAAGCGCAGATCGGCGTGTCCGTCGACGTCGCCGAAGGCGTCATGGCTGCTCTCAACGGCGAGCCCGTGCCGACGGCGGTCAACATGGCTCCCGTACCGATGAACGTGTACAACGTCATTCACCCCTATTTCGATCTCATGGAACGGATGGGCGTTATCGGCGTATACCTCACGGAAGGGCCGATGAAGGAAATCCAGGTCGAATACACGGGCGAACTGGCCGACACGGAAACGCGGCTCCTCACGACGGCCGTCCTCAAGGGAGCCCTGAACCCCATATTGCAGGATTCGGTCAATTTCGTCAACGCGCCGGAAGTGGCCAAGATGCGCCACATTGCCGTCAAGGAAATCAAGTCCCACGACAACGGCTATTTCCTCGACGCCGTGACGGTGCGCATCAAGACGGCCAAGGGCGAACACTCCGTCGTCGGCATGCTGTTCAATAAAAACGAAGCGAAAATCGTCCAGATCGACGAATACCGCGTCGACTTTACGCCCGAAGGTTACCTGCTCCTGGCGCCGCACGTCGACCAGCCGAACATGATCGGCCAGATTTCGACGATCCTCGGCCAGGCCCGCATCAACATCACAGGCATGCAGGTCGGCCGCATGACCCAGGCCGGCAACAACATCATGGCCATTGCCGTGCAGGACGACATTCCCAACGACATCATGCTCAAGCTCCGCTCCATCGACGGCATTCTCGATATGAAGCTCATTCACTGCGACGTGCAGCACTAGGAGGACACTATGGTACGCATCATACTGATTCGCCACGGCGAAACGCAATGGAATATAGAAGGCCGCTATCAGGGCCAGGAAGACACGCACCTGAGCGAACGGGGCCTCAGGCAGGGCCATATGGTTGCCAAGGGCCTGAAGGATACGCCCATCGACGCAGCCATTTCCAGCCCCTTGGAACGGTCGTACATGACCTGCGCCTTCTGCGCCAAGCTCCACGGCCTCGACGTGCTGAAGGACGACCGGCTCCTGGAAATCAACCACGGCGACTGGGAAGGCCGCCTGGCTGACGACATCGAAGCCCAGTACCCGACGGAATTTCACCAGTGGCACACGGAGCCCCATCTGGTCACCATGCCCGGCCCGGGCGGCGAGTCCCTGGAAGACGTGCGCCGCCGCGTCCGCGCCGCCTTCGACGAATACGCTGCGGCCTACGACGGCAAGACGGTCCTCGTCGCCGCCCACGACGCCGTAAACAAGGCGATTATCTGCGACGTCCTCGGCCTCGACATGAGCCATTTCTGGCAGATCAAGCAGGACAACACCTGCATCAACGTCCTCGAATGCCAGGATGGCCGCTGGCGTCTCGTCCTGCTGAATTCAACAAATCACATGGGGTATTTGTTCAGCGGTATTGAACAAAAAGGGCTGTAACGAGTATAATATAACAGTACAAATTTACGCTGTTTTGCATAACGAAAGGAAGAATACCAATGTTAGATACGAAATTTATCCGTGAACACGTTGAAGAAGTCAAAGACAACCTTGCCAAGCGTCACGCCAGCGCCGACGTAGACAAATTCGTCGAACTCGACGCCAAGCGCCGCGAGCTCCTGCAGAAGGTAGAAGCCATGAAGAGCGAACGCAACACGGTGACGCAGGAAATCAGCAAGCTGAAACGGAATAAAGAAAACGCCGACGCCCAGATCGCCGCAATGAAGAAGCTCGGCGACGACATCGACGTCCTCGATAAAGAAGTTAAAGCCGTAGAAAAAGACATGCTCGACATCCAGCTCATGATTCCGAACATGTGCAATCCCTCCGTTCCCGTCGGCGAAGACGACAGCGACAACCCGGAAGTCCGCAAATGGGGCGAACTGCCGAAATTCGACTTTGAACCCCTCAATCACTGGGACGTAGGCGAAAACCTCGGCATCCTCGACTCCGAACGGGCGGCGAAGGCTACGGGCGCACGGTTCTACTACTACATCGGCCTCGGCGCGCGCCTCGAACGAGCCGTATACAACTTCATGCTCGACCAGCACGTTTATAAAGACGGCTACACCGAAGTCATCCCGCCGTACATCGTCAACCGCGACACCATGATCGGTACGGGCCAGCTGCCGAAATTCTACGAAGACATGTACCGCCTGAACGTCGAAGGCGAAGAAATGTACATGATTCCGACGGCCGAAGTACCGCTGACCAACTACTACCGCGGCGAAATCATCGACGGCTCCAAGCTGCCCATTTACCTGACGGCCATGACGCCGTGCTTCCGCGCCGAAGCAGGCTCGGCCGGCCGAGACACGCGCGGTCTCATCCGCCAGCACCAGTTCCACAAGGTAGAAATGGTCAAATTCTCCGCTCCTGAAACGAGCTATGAAGAACTGGACAAGATGACGAACAACGCCGAAGACATCCTGAAAGCCCTCGGCCTGCCGTACCACGTCGTCTGCCTCTGCACCGGCGATATCGGCTTCTCCGCCGCGAAGACCTTCGACGTCGAAGTATGGTTCCCGGCCCAGGGCAAATACCGCGAAATCTCGTCGTGCTCCAATACGGAAGATTTCCAGGCTCGCCGCGCCAACATCCGCTTCCGCCGCACGCCGAAGGACAAACCGGAATACGTCCATACCCTCAACGGCTCCGGCCTTGCCGTAGGCCGTACCGTCGCCGCCATCCTGGAAAACTACCAGCAGGCCGACGGCTCCGTCGTCGTACCGGAAGTCCTCCGTCCGTACATGCACTGCGACGTCATTACGAAACAGAAATAAGACTGGTTATATAATATAGAAATATAAAAAGAACGGGACGTTCCTATGGTATCATAGAAATGTCCCGTTCTTTTTTGATGCCCATGAACGATATGAATATCTTTTTGTTCCTTCGTATCGTATGGGTACTTTTGTTACAAAAGAGATAACTGCCAGCAGCTCCCAACGATTGGCAATTACATCTAGCTGATTATAAGAGGCTGCAGCCGTTTGTCGGTGCTATGCCTTTTTCAACTTTATTATACCGAGTTATCATAGAGCTGACAAGTACATCGGTTAGTGTGATAGTGTAAAGTTGTTGTGAGAATTTTTTTGATAAGCCATTTTTGATAGTTCTCTCAACCTGTTAAATTACTATTACAGTTACGTTATAGACAGCATACAGCAACGTGTTGACACTAGCATTCTCGTTACGTTATATATTCTTTAACTTTTGTACACTAAGGTTTTCCCACAATTATTTTACGCTGTCCCCACAACAACTTGACATTGTCTTATACAGAAAAGATATTTGACGGACATCCCATCATCTCGTACAATAAAGATGAAAAAATAAGGTGCTGCGCCGACAAACGGTTAGCCCCCATTTATTTACGAACAAGAGTAGTTGCAGTTGCTGGGGAGCAGAGCGGCTACTTTTGTTTATGCGAAATGAGATAGAACAACACTATCAGTAAGACTAGAGTAGCATTGATAGAATCCATACGCATTACCCTGCTTCCGGGGCATGATTACCGCCTGCCGTTTGATGTACGCATCACCTCTTTGTATCGTGTACGGGACGGAGCGGAGGATGTCAATTACATACAGAACGTCTAGTTACGTTTTTAGCATAAGCGGCGCTTGCTTCGGCAGGCGTTTTTTTGTGCTTTCTCTTAAATAAAGTGTACTATATTTATACAAATCCTAGGGCAGGACTTTATCCAGACAGCGTAGAAGTAGTACAGCAAGAAAGGCATCGCACGATGCGGGATATGCTGCCGCAGGTCCGGCGAGCCGGCGGATTTGCGGACAGGTACAGGCTCCGGCTTAATCGTACAGCAACAGGAGGCAGGAATATGGACAGAGTGCTCACACTGGAATTCGTTCGCGTTACGGAAGCGGCGGCCGTTAAAGCAGGCCGACTCATGGGGAAAGGCAACAAGATGGGGGCAGACCAGCTGGCTGTCGACGGCATGCATTCGATCTTGTCGAGCGTGCCTATCGACGGGACCGTCGTCATCGGCGAAGGCGAAATGGACGAAGCGCCGATGCTGTATATCGGCGAAAAAGTCGGCGCCGGCGGCACGCCGGTGGATATTGCCGTCGACCCTCTGGAAGGGACGAATTTAACGGCAAAGGGTCAGGATGGGTCTATCGCCGTTATCGCCATCGCCGGCAAGGGCAATCTGCTCCACGCGCCGGATATGTATATGGAAAAGCTCTGCGTCGGGCCGCGCGCCAAGGGGCGTATTGATTTGAACAAGCCCGTGCAGGAAAACCTGCGCCGCATTGCCGAAGGGCTGGAACGGAGCATTGACGATCTGACCGTCGTCATCCTCGACCGCGAACGGCATCAGGAAATCATCAACGACTGCCGCGACGCCGGCGCGCGCATCAAACTCATCACGGACGGCGACGTATCGCCGGCTGTCGACGTAGGCATTGAAGGCTCAGGCGTTCACGTCCTTATGGGGATTGGCGGCGCGCCGGAAGGCGTACTGGCCGCGGCGGCTCTCAAATGCCTCGGCGGCGATATGCAGGCCCGCCTGATTCCGTACACGGAAGAAGAACGGAAGCGGTGCTACGAAATGGGCATCATGGATCTCAACAAGGTCATGACGATTGACGATTTGGTCAAAGGCGACGACTGCATCTTCTCGGCGACGGCTATTACGAACACGCCGATGATGCGCGGCGTCCAGTATTTCGGCGGCGGCGCCCGCACCAACTCCGTCGTCATGCGCTATAAGAGCGGCACGATTCGCTTTATCGACACGTTCCACCGCTTCGACAAGAGCGCGAAATGGAGCATTCACTTGTAATGCTGTTCGGCATAACGCGAAGGGACTCTCGCAAGGGAGTCTCTTTTTTTGGCAATTAGAAAACTATTGGTTAGTGAATAAGGCTATTCTCCAAGACTGAACGGGTATTATTATATAAAATAAAAAGTGGTACAGTTACTAAACAGATAGAAAAAACACTATCAGTTACCGGCGAAAGTGGAGATTTAAGCAACTCTCCGTGATACGGAACTGCTGCAGTTCATTATTACCAATCTGATGTTATTACAGACACGGGTATTGCTGGAGGCTCTGCGGGCTTCATTGCAGTCGGCCTGAATACCATTTCGTATTACATAAGAGTAAGGGGAGAGCATGGCTTACAACATATACAGACAAAAATTGCTTGAAATTGTAGCAGAACTGCAAGAAGACGGAAACTATTAACCCATATACAAGAAACAAAGATAGTGAAGTTGCCCTTGTAAACGAAGATGCTGTGCAGACAATGGCAAAAGACGCTTTTGAGCTGAAGTATGAAGCGGTGGAATTTTAAATTCGTTGACGCTCTTCTTCTTGTAGTATATACTATGTATATACAGAAGGGAGTGAGAGGCATGGCTGTTACGGTAAAAATTCAAAAATGGGGTAACTCTCAAGGCATCCGAATCCCGAAGAATATCATTGATATACTGGATTGGGATGATAACGAAGTGGTGGAAATGTCTGCGCAGGACGGCAACCTGATCATCAAAACGCACAAGAGGAAGACGATTGAGGAATTGTTTGCTAATTATGACGGCACATACGAAAAAGAAACGATCGATTGGGGCGACCCGGTAGGTAAGGAAATATGGTAAAACAAGGAACAATTATCAAAGTAAATTTAAATCCCCGCGCAGGACATGAACAGGCATGGTATCGTCCAGCCGTTGTCGTCAGCAATGACACATTCAACGCAAAGACGAGCATGGTAATTGTTTGCCCTATCACAAATACGATGAATCATTTCCCTCTGCATGTGCCGCTGGATGAAAGAACGAAAACCACGGGATGCATTTTATGCGAGCATATCCGGGCGCTGGATATAGAGGCGAGAACTTATCGAGTCATAGAGCAAATACCTGACGATATTTTGCAACAAGTTATTAACATTATATTCGCTGAGATTGATACCCCGGTATAAACAGGGCTGTCGCCAAAGAAGAATTATTTCATCTTCGTGCGATAGCCCCATTTTTACTTTACAGTAGGGGAAGGAGCGTAACAGTTGGATCAGAAAGAACGGGCCGGTACTGGAGCGGGCGGCTCCTTTCGTACCGAAGATGCAGTATGATATATAACAAATCCTTTTACATAAGGTAAATTGCTTGTAAGAGCTTTATCTTTTCCCTGTCCGCCTCTTTTAGTTTCCTACCTTTTATGGTACAATGACTTGATAGTAAATAAAATCACAATAGGCAGAGTGCCGCATCTTTTTAGCTGCCGAAGCATCCTGCCTGTCTTATATATCGAATTCTGTTTAGGAGGCACCGGAATTGGAGAAGCTGGTTATTCATGGTGGAAAGCCCTTAAGGGGTACTGTTCGCGTCAGCGGGGCTAAAAATGCCGTGCTGCCGATTATCGTCGCATCCATGCTGGGAACGACGAAGAGCACATTGACGGAAATTCCGAAATTAGACGACGTCCATACAGTCTGCGACGTCATCGAATCTCTTGGCGTTCATATAGAAAATCCGCAGAAGGGCGTATTGGAAATCGACGCGTCGAATTTGTCGTCGACGTCGGCGCCGTACGATCTCGTGCGGCGCATGCGGGCGTCGTTCCTGGTCATGGGGCCGTTGCTGGCTCGCAAAGGCCGGGCGAAGATTTCCCTGCCCGGCGGCTGTTCCATCGGTGCACGGCCTATCGACCTGCATCTGAAGGCCTTCGAGGCGATGGGCGCCGTCATCAACCTGGAAAACGGCGACATCGAAGCGACGGTTCCCAACGGCCTGAAGGGGGCGCAGATTTACCTCGATTTCCCCAGCGTCGGCGCGACGGAAAACATTCTCATGGCCGCTTCGCTGGCCGAAGGAAAGACCGTCCTGGAAAACGCGGCAGAAGAGCCGGAAATCGTTGACCTCGCGACCTATCTGAACAGCATGGGTGCCAATATCCGCGGTGCCGGCACGAATGTCATCCGCATCGAAGGCGTCAAGGAGCTGCGCGGCGCGACGCATTCGGTTATTCCCGACCGAATTGAAGCGGGCACCTTTATGATCGGCGCGGCCATGTCCGGCGGCGACGTGTTCGTAGAAAACGCTTTGTCGGAGCATTTGAAGCCCGTCGTGGCGAAATTGAAGGAAGTAGGGGCCGAGGTCATCGAGGATATCGACGGCATTCGGGTCATCGGGCATCTGCCCATGCGTCCTGCCGACGTCAAGACCCTGCCCTATCCCGGCTTCCCGACCGATATGCAGGCTCAGTTCATGGCCTTGGCGACGATTTGCCAGGGCACGAGCGTCATTACGGAGACGGTCTTTGAAAACCGCTTCATGCACGTCGACGAATTTAAGCGCATGGGGGCGAAGATCCGCATTGAAGGACGCAGTGCTATCGTAGAAGGCGTGCCGAAGCTCAAAGGGGCGGCGGTCAACGCGACGGACCTGCGCGCCGGCGCGGCTCTCGTCCTGGCAGGCCTCGTCGCTGAAGGCGAAACGGAAGTCGGGTACTTGTACCATATCGACCGGGGCTACGATAATCTCGTATTGAAATTACAAAGGTTAGGTGCTGATATTGTTCGGGTCAATATTGACGAAGAAGAAAACTAAGAAAAAAGCCCGTTCCGGCCTGGCGCATTCGCTGTCCCTGGCGAACTGGCTGGGAAGTGATATTGCGATCGATCTGGGTACGACGAACGTCCTCGTCTATGTCAAGCATCAGGGCGTCGTCGTCAACGAGCCGGCGGTCATCGCCGTCGACAAGGCGACGAACCAGGTCATCGCCATCGGCAGGGAAGCCCAGTCGATGCTGGGGCGGACGCCGCGGCATATTCACGCCTACCATCCGATGCAGAACGGCGTCATCGCCGATTACGACGCGACGGAGTACATGCTGCAGTATTTTATCCGCAAGGCCATTGGCAAGGCGTTGTTTTTCAAGCCGAGGGTCATTATCTGCGTGCCGTCGGGCATTACGAATGTCGAACGGCGCGCCGTCATGGAAGCGGCCCGCAAGGCCGGAGCCCGCAAAACCGTCGTCATGGAGGAACCTTTGGCGGCGGCTATCGGCGCAGGTCTCGATATTGCCGAATCGAACGGCTCCATGGTCATCGATATCGGCGGCGGCACGACGGACGTGGCTATTTTAAGCCTCAGCGGCATCGTCATCAGCGAATCCCTGCGCATCGGTAGCAATACCTTTGACGAAGCGATTATCCATTATTTGGAAAAGATAAAGCATATTACCATCGGCAGCCGCACGGCGGAAGAGCTGAAAATACTCATCGGCACGGCCCTGCCCGACGGCCGCAGCCTCACGGCGGACGTCCGCGGCCGCAGTACAGAGACGGGCCTGCCCGTCGTCATGGACATCGATTCCCAGGAAATCCGCCGGGCTCTGGACGAGCCTATACAGCGGATTTTGCGGGCCGTCCTGTCCATTTTGGAAAAGACGCCGCCCGAGCTGGCGGCAGATATTGCCGACCACGGCATCGTCCTGACCGGCGGTGGCATGCTCCTCGACGGACTGGACCGCCTCATTTCCCGGACGACGGGCATGGCGGCATACCTGTGCGACGAGCCGCTGCTGTGCGTGGCTAACGGAGCCGGCAAGTCGCTCCAGGCCATGAATCAGCTGAAAGATAGTTTTGAAGATATATAAACGTGTATCTAAGGAGGGATTTGACATGAAATGGCTGCGTACCCTGATGGTTTCCGCTGCCTTGTGCATGAGCGCCGCGGCGGCCTTTGCCGCCGACGTTTCGTATCCGTCTGTATTAGGCGGAACGGTCGTTTCCATTACTCCTGCCGGGACGGCAGTGAAGCAGGGCGACGTCCTGCTGACCGTCGATTCCCTGGCCGGCCCTATGCCGGCAGCGCGGGCCGCCTCCGACGGCATCGTAAAGCAGGTTTTGGTAGCCCCGGGAACGGCTGTCAAGCGGGGAACTGCCGTAATTATTGTGGAAGAGAAATAAGAGGAAAAGAATCTTAATGATACGATTACGCATGCTGCGGCGTCTCGCCGCGCGGACATGCCTGGCTGCCGTTTGCTGCGCTATGTCTCTCACTGCCTTTGCCCAGGACTTCATGAACGTCAGCGAAGTGCGCGAAGGTATGACGGGATACGCTAAGACGGTAGTTCATGGCAATACGATAGAAACATTTCCCGTAGAAATACTGGGAGTCATGAAAAACAGCGGCCCGTCCGGCGATTTGATACTGGCGAAGTTTTCCGGGCCGCTCATAGAGGAAACGGGCGGCATCGCCCAGGGCATGAGCGGCAGCCCCGTGTATATCGACGGCAAGCTCGTCGGGGCCATCGCCTACGGCTGGTCCTTTACGAATTCCCGCGTCGGCATGATTACGCCTATCGGCGATATGCTCAAGCTGTGGAACGTGCCGACGAAGGAAGAAATCCGTCCGTTCAACGCCAGGGAATCGTCGCTGATTCCCATCGCGACGCCTCTCATGGTGAGCGGCTTCGACGGCGTGTCGACAGAATGGATGACGTCCAAGCTGCCGCAGTACAACTTCATGCCCGTCAATACGGCCTCGGCGGCGGCCGACGAAGCGCCTGCGCCTTTGGAAGCGGGCAGCTCCGTAGCCGCGTCGCTGGTTAACGGCGATATGAAGATGGGCGCTATCGGCACGGTGACCTACGTAGACGGCGACAACATCGTCGCCTTCGGCCATCCGTTCCTGAAAAAGGGCAGCATGAATTACTTCATGCACAACGCCTATATTTTTACGATTGTCAATAATATGTCTAGTTCCTTCAAGCTGGGGTCCGTAGGCGCGGAAATCGGCCGCATCAATCAGGACCGGGGAGCAGGCATTGCCGGCCTGTACGGTCGGCTGACGGCGGGCATCCCCGTGACCATCAATATCCGCGACACCGATACGGGCGCGAATAACGTCAAGCGGGTCAAGATCATTGAAGACAACGAGCTGACGCCGGTCCTGGCTGCCACGACGGTGTACAACACGGTTAACAAGACCATTGACCGCAGCGGCGGCGGCACGGCGACCTTGTCCTATACGATCCGGTCGTCTAACGGCCGGGATAAGGACATCAGCCGTCACAACATGTACTACTCTGTCGACAATATCAACGAGAAGAGCATCGACGAGCTGTACAACGTGCTGGATATACTTAAGCACAACGAATTCATCGACTATCCCGTACTGGATATCGAGATGAACGTCGACATTACGCAGGCTAAGAAAGAAGCGCGCATCGTCGACGCGACGGCGGCCCCCGTCGTCGTCAGCCCCGGCGACAACGTGTATTTCCGGGTCAAGCTTCACCCGTACCGCGGCGCCGATGAGGTAAAGACTATGAGCTTCACCGTCCCCAAGGACCAGCCCCTCGGCGATATGATCCTGGAAATCCGCGGCGGCGGCGTGATCCCCCTGCCGTATTTAATTGAAAAGCAGCGCTACAACCTGACCGACGAAATTCTCGAACGGCTGCGCCATTACAAGGATTTCGCCGATTTGAAGAAAACCATCGAAGGCGAAGACGCCAATAACGATCTGGTTATCGAAATCCTGCAGCAAGGCGTCAGCATGATTGACGACGGCGGCGAAAAGGTCGTGAAGGAAAAAATCCGCGGCAAAGAACCGCCGGTGCAGAATAAGGATATCGTCAAGCCCGACAAGCGCGGACTGAACGATACGGGCGACAGGGAAGACGCTAAGTCGTCTATCGCTACGCCTTACATCGTCAAGGGCGACGGGCAGATTACGATTAAGGTCGTATCTCCGGCTGAGCGCGACGCCTTCTTGGCTAAAAATCATCAGCTCAACGAAGCGAAGGCCGTCATCAGCGAAGAAGCTGACGAAGCTGCGGCGGCCAGCGACGAAGAGGCTGAAGATGAAAAGCCAAGGGAACATAAGAAAGACGCGCCTCATGGCGGCCAGGACGGCGGCGACGGACAGAAAAACGACGTCTTTCGCCTGGTAGACCTGGCGTCGAGGATGTAATGCCAACTCTATAGAGAAAGCTAAAAATGGGCAGGCCCGCAGGTCTGCCCATTTTGTCGTAGTGCCTATAACATGTTATATCCAGCCGAATTTGACGCAGGCATGAAGGATGCCGCCTTTGTCGTTGTCGTCTGTAATATAGTCGGCCCGTTCTTTCAACTCCGCCTTGGCGTTGCCCATGGCGATGGAAAAGAAGGGCTTGCGGAACATGGAAATGTCGTTCAGCCCGTCACCGAAGACGACGGCGTCTTCGGGCCTGCCGCCGACGCGCTTCAGCATGTTGAGAATGCCCTTTCCCTTATCTGTCGGCTCGACGAGGTACGTATGGTCTAAGTAGGTCAGGTGCGGAAGGCCCTGCCGGTCCGGCTCGTTTTGTTCGTCTGCCGGCCGGGCGTAGGTAATCTTATAGACTGCGTCGAGGCTGTCGATAGCGACGGGGCGCACGACCGTTTTCATGTAGTTCTTCGGGTCGGCACAGGGGTAGTCGGCGTAGGGCGTATAGCGGCATATCGTGTTGTCCGTCACGACGGCCCAGGGAAGGCGGCGGTCATCCAGCTCGCGCAGGAGGGCTTTGCACGGTTCCAGGGGCAGCCCTTCCATTTCCAAAATTTCGCCGTCGAGAGACAGGCTGCTGCCGCCGTCGGATACGACGGCCGGAATGCCGTAGCGGTCGGCAAAATGCTGGGCGTCGCACTGCAGGCGGCCCGTGGCGATGGAAACGAAATGGCCCCGCCGCCGGAGCTGGCGCAGGCAGTAGGCCGTATCGGCCGGAATGATGCTGGAAATGCTGAGGCCTAAGGTGTTGTCGATATCGAAAAAGAAATATTTTTTATCCATGACAGGTCCTTTCTGATGACAAGATGTCCGTACGGTTTTCATTATACCCTATCCGGCGGAGAACATGAAGGCGATTCTGCAGCGGTCTCTGTTTTTTGTGAATTGAGGATTGACAGAATCGCCGGGGTTTACCATAATAAAGGTATGTATGTTTATAAGGAATGTATAAAGGAGAGAGTAAATCATGAGTACAATTGACACGACTTGTGTAAATGCAATCCGCGTGTTGTCGGCAGACGCCATCCAAAAGGCAAACTCCGGCCATCCGGGCCTTCCCTTGGGCGCCGCGCCGATTGCATACGAATTGTGGGCTAACCATATGAAGCACAACGCTAAAAATCCGAAATGGGCCGATCGCGACCGCTTTATCTTGTCCGGCGGCCACGGCTCCATGCTGCTCTATTCGCTGCTGCACCTCTTCGGCTACGGCCTGACCCTCGACGACGTGAAGCAGTTCCGCCAGGACGGCTCCCTGACGCCGGGCCATCCCGAATACGGCCACACCGTCGGAGTAGAAGCTACGACGGGCCCCCTGGGTGCCGGCATGTCCATGGCCGTCGGCATGGCAATGGCCGAAGCTCATTTGGCAGCCGTATTCAACAAGCCCGAATATCCCGTCGTTGACCATTACACCTTCGTCCTCGGCGGCGACGGCTGCATGATGGAAGGCATCTCCTCGGAAGCCTTCTCTTTGGCAGGCACGCTGGGCCTGAGCAAGCTGATCGTCCTGTACGACAGCAACAACATCTCCATCGAAGGCGGCACGGATATCGCCTTTACGGAAAACGTGCAGGAACGGATGCAGGCCTTCGGCTTCCAGACGCTGGACGTTGCCGACGGCAACGATTTGGAAGCTATCGGCAAAGCTATTGAAGAAGCGAAAGCCGATAGGGAACATCCGTCCTTCATTACGATTCATACCCAGATCGGCTACGGCTGCCCGGCGAAGCAGGGCAAGGCTTCGGCTCACGGCTCGCCATTGGGAGAAGAAAACATCGTCGCCATGAAGGAAAACCTCGGCTGGCCAAGCACGGAACCGTTCTATGTTCCCGACGAAGTTTACGCTCATTACGAAGAACTGAGCAAAAAGGGCGCGGCGGCAGAAGATGCCTGGAACGCCTTGTTTGCTGACTACGCAGCGAAATATCCCGATATGAAAGCGAAATGGGACGCCTTCCACAGCGCCGTAGACGCGCAGGCTCTCTTGGAAAATGAAGACTTCTGGGCCTACGCCGACAAGCCGCAGGCCACGCGCAACCTGTCTGGCATCATGATCAACCGCCTGAAAGACCTCGTGCCGCAGCTCATCGGCGGCAGCGCCGATTTGGCTCCGTCCAACAAGACGTACATGGACGACGCCGGCGATTTCAGCAAGGGCAATTATGGCGGCCGCAACCTCCACTTCGGCGTCCGCGAACTGGCTATGGGCGGCATGACCAACGGCCTGGCTCTCCACGGCGGCCTCCGTCCCTATGCCGGTACCTTCTTCGTATTCAGCGATTACATGAAACCGATGATTCGTCTGGCCGCGTTGATGAAGCTGCCGACGACCTACGTATTGACTCACGACAGCATCGGCGTCGGCGAAGACGGCCCGACGCACGAACCGATCGAACAGCTGGCTATGCTGCGGGCTACGCCGAACGTCAACGTATTCCGTCCGGCCGACGCGACGGAAACGGCTGCCGGCTGGTATCTGGCCGTTACGAGCCAGGAAACGCCGACAGCTCTCGTCCTGACTCGTCAGAACCTGCCGCAGCTTGCCGGCAGCAGCAAGGAAGCCCTGAAGGGCGGCTATATCGTAGCCGACGCGGCGAAGGAAACGCCTGACGCCATCATCATCGCCAGCGGCTCTGAAGTATCTTTGGCTGTTGAAGCAAAGGATATGCTGGCGAAAGAAGGCATCGACGTCCGCGTCGTCAGCATGCCCTGCATGGAACTCTTCGAACAGCAGGACGACGCCTATAAAGCCCAGGTCCTTCCGGCCAACGTCCGCGCCCGCGTAGCCGTAGAAGCGGCTTCCGACTTCGGCTGGGGCAAATACGTCGGCCTCGACGGCGCGACCGTTACGATGCAGGGCTTCGGCGCCTCGGCTCCGGCAGAACTGCTCTTTGAAAAATTCGGCTTCACGGCAGAAAACGTAGCCAATACGGTAAAGAGTGTATTAAAATAATAGGGACCTATTTCACATAGTCCCGATGTGACGGAAAAAGCTGCACGGCTCGTCCCGGCAGCTTTTTCCTTTTACCAGGTCCTGCAATACAAGATATGCCTTGCTTTTTAGTACAAGTATTTCTTAAACGCATAAGAAATATGCATGGAACAAAGAGGAATAAATTGTCAAGGCTTGATTTTACAATCGTTTTTTATTATACTAGGAACAAGAGAAAACCCTACTGTGTACGTAAATGGTCTCGATGTTTTGAACCAACATCTTTTACATTGGGAGTCCGGACTCTGCATAGCGAAGCAATGCCTTCACTGGACTGCTGACCTCTGTAGGAGGACACCCACCTGCTTAGGCAGGCTCAAAACTCGGTTTATAAACGGCATGGTGGGGCTTCTTTTCTTGTTCATAATACGTACGTTTTACATACATGTCGCCGCTAAGATTTCTTGGCGGCGTTCTATTTAGTCTGAGGAGCAAACAAATGAGCGGAGACGATTTATTTTCTATGGCCAGCGAGCGGCAGAAGGCATCCTTTGAGCCCTTAGCCGTCCGGATGAGGCCGCAGGTATTAGATGAAATATACGGACAAGAACAGATTGTCGGGCCGGGGACGTTTCTGCGGGCCATGATCGAGCGCGATACCATTCCGTCCCTGCTGCTGTACGGGCCATCGGGCGTGGGCAAGACGACATTGGCTCACGTCATCGCCTGCGAAACGAACAGCCGCTTCGTCCGGCTGAACGCCGTCACGGCCGGCACGGCGGAGCTGCGCAAGGTTATTCAGGAAGCGAAGGACGCCGTACACCTGTATCAGCGGCGGACGATTTTATTCATCGACGAAATTCATCGCTTCAACAAGGGACAGCAGGACGTCCTGCTGCCTTATGTGGAAGACGGTACGGTAATCCTCGTCGGCGCGACGACGGAGAACCCCTATTTTGAAGTCAACCGGCCCCTGCTGTCGCGGCTGCGCGTCGTGCCCCTGTCGCCACTGTCAGAAGAGGCTATCGCCGCTGTGCTGCGGCGGGCCCTGGGGGATACGGAAAAAGGGCTGGGCGTTCATCACCTCGCCGCGTCGGAAGAGGTGCTGCGGACGATGGCCCGCCTGGCCGACTGCGACGCCCGCGTAGGGCTGAACCTGCTGGAACAGGCGGCGATGCTCGTGCCCGACGGGGGAGAGCTGGGCCATGACGTCGTAGAAAAGGTGGCCGGCCGCAAGGTGTATACGTATGATAAGAAGGGCGACGCCCATTACGATACGGCGTCGGCTTTCATCAAGAGCATGCGCGGTTCTGACCCCGACGCGGCCCTCCACTATCTGGCCCGCATGATCGAAGGGGGCGAGCAGCCTTCTTTCATCGCCAGACGGCTGGTCATCTGCGCCGCTGAAGACGTGGGGCTGGCCGACCCGCAGGCCTTGGTCATTGCCAACGCAGCGGCTCAGGCCGTGCAGCTCGTCGGCTGGCCTGAAGGCCGGATTATCCTGGCGGAAGCCGTCGTGTACGTGGCCTGCGCGCCGAAGAGCAACAGCGCCTACATGGCCGTCGACGCGGCCCTGTCTGACGTGCGCCGCGGCGGCTGCGGCGACGTGCCGGCTTATTTGCGGGACAGCCACTACAGCGGCGCCGCTTCCCTGGGACGGGGAGAAGGGTATCAGTATCCCCATTCGTTCCCCGGCGGCTGGGTAGAGCAGCAGTATTTGCCGGATCCTCTGAAAGACAGGGCGTATTACAAGCCGTCGGCTTACGGCAAGGAAAAGGACATGGCCGCGCGCTGGCGAGAACGGCGAGGCGGCAAGTGAGATATAGAAGGTGAATGGAATGGCAGAACGTAAGACACGCAAGATTGGCCGGACAGCGGGACGGAGAAAGAAAACGGGGACGGCGAAGCAAGGCGCGTCCCTGCTGAAATTTGAAATTATCGGATTGGTCTGTATCTTTTTGGGGATTTTTGCGACGATTGGCATTATCGGCGTCGACACGGGCAGCATCGGCTATTCCCTGGACGGGCTGCTGGCCTATGGCTTTGGATTCGGCCGCATCGTCGCGTCCCTGTCCCTCATCGTGCTGGGGCTGAAGTACATCATGGTCCGCAAGGCCTGCCCCGTTACGAAGCAATGGCTGGTCGGGTTTTGGATATACAGTTTGTTTTTGACCTGGATTCACGTCGTCTTTATTCCTGAAGGGTCGGAATTCATGCCGGCGAGCCTGCGCGTCGGCGGCGGCGTCATCGGGGCGGTGCTGTCTTCGGCACTGCGGGAGCTCCTGGGACAGTTCGGCGCCGTGCTGGTGCTCATCATAGCCTGCGTCGTGACGGCGATTATATGGAAAAAATGGTCTATTTCCAAGCCTGTGACGCTCGTATCGCATAAGGCGTCGGAGGAAGTGTCCAAGATGTCGGATAAAGCAGTCGAAGGCCTGCAGGGCGCGTCTACGGCTATTAAAGAATGGCACCGGCCCCATATTTTTGATTTCCAGAAGGAAGAAGAAAAAGAACGGGCGGCTCTGGACCTGCCGAAGACGCCCGTGCCGGCGGAACCTGTGCCGTCCGATGCGGCAGAAGAAGACGACGTAGCCTATACGCCTGTATATGCTGAAAGCGGCGCGGCGCGCGTCGATTTGGCCGACGATGACAATATAGCCAGGGAACAGGCCTATGAGCTGCCGGAGGACGAAGGGGCCTATGAAGGGGAAGACGAACATCGTGACGCCGAGGAGGCCGGTGAAGACCGGCCGTCCCTTGCCGGTACGACGGACGTGCTGGACGAAGAGCTGGCCCATATCAAGCCGGTCGAAGTAGAGCAGACGGCGACGGCTGCCGATATCGGCCCGGCCGGGGCCAGCGCGGTGCCTACGGCGCAGGGAGAACGGACGTACCGCCTGCCGCCGTTGTCTATTTTGCAGCACGGCAAGGAGCAGAGCGGCGGCGTGAGCGACGAAGTGCGGCAGAACGCCCGCATCCTGCAGGAAACGCTGCAGAGCTTCAACATCGACGCCAAAATCCTGAACGCCAGCCAGGGCCCGGCCGTTACGCGCTATGAATTAGAGCCGGCGGCAGGTGTCAAGGTCAGCAAGATCGTCCATTTGGCCGACGATTTGGCCTTGAAGCTGGCGGCGACGGATATCCGCATTGAAGCGCCGATCCCTGGCAAGGCCGCCGTGGGCATCGAAGTGCCGAATAAAAAATTGTCCGGCGTCATGCTCCGTGACGTATTGGACACGGACGCCTTCCGCCTGGCCGCCGGCGGCGTGCCCGTCAGCCTGGGCAAGGACATTGCCGGAAATCCGGTCATCGCCGATTTGACGAAGATGCCCCACCTTCTCGTCGCCGGCTCGACGGGCTCGGGCAAGAGCGTATGCATTAATACCTTTATTGCCAGCATCTTGTTTAAGCAGCGGCCGGAAGACGTCAAGCTGATCCTCATCGACCCGAAGGTCGTCGAATTGTCGAATTACAACGGCCTGCCCCACTTGCTGACGCCTGTCGTGACGGATCCCAAGAAAGCGGCCAGCGTCCTTCGCTGGGCCGTGCGGGAAATGGACGACCGCTACAAGCGGTTTGCCGACACGAAGACCCGCGATATTTCGCGGTACAACGAGCTGCATCCGGAAACGGCCATGCCCTTCGTCGTCATCATCATCGACGAATTGGCCGACTTGATGATGGTCGCGTCCAGCGACGTAGAAGAATCGATTTGCCGTCTGGCTCAGAAAGCCCGGGCCTGCGGCATGCACCTCGTCCTGGCGACGCAGCGCCCGTCTGTCGACGTGCTGACCGGCTTGATTAAGGCCAACGTGCCGAGCCGCATTGCCTTTGCCGTATCGAGCCAGGTCGATTCGCGGACGATTCTCGATATGGCCGGCGCGGAAAAGCTCATCGGCAAGGGCGACATGCTCTTTTATCCCATGGGGGCATCGAAGCCCCTGCGCGTCCAGGGCGCCTTTATTTCCGACGGGGAAATCGACAAGGTCGTCGAATACATCAAAGCCCAGAGCCGTCCGCAGTACAGCGAGTCCGTCCAGAAGGCGCAGGAAGAAAACGGCGGCGGAGAAGGCGAATTCTTTGAAGACGACCTCATGCCCCAGGCTATCGACATGGTGCTGGAAACGGGACAGGCGTCGGCCTCCATGCTGCAGCGCCGGTTCCGCGTCGGCTACACCCGGGCTGCTCGCATGATCGACATGATGGAAGCCATGGGCATCGTCGGCCCGAATAACGGCAGCAAGGCCAGAGATATATTGATGACTGCCGACGAAGTGCAGCAGAAATATTTGAGCAATATGTAGAACAGTTCCCATCTTCTGTCATATGGTATATAATAAAAAGATACAACGTAAGAGGAGGGGATAGCATGCCAACTGTTGGAGAAGTTTTGCGGACGGAACGGGAACGGCAGGGGCGGACATTGAAGGAAATTTCCGATGCGTTGAATATTAAGCGCCAGTACCTGGCCGCGCTGGAAGAAGATAGATATGACGATATTCCCGGCGTCGTCTTCGTCAAGGGCTTTATCCGAAATTACGGAAACTGCCTGGGAATGGACGGCGGCGCGCTGGTGGACACGTATAAGGCGTCGCTGACCGGGCGGACGCCGCAGCCGGAGGTGCGGGCCGCCATGCCCGTACGCCGGAGCAAAGACAAGAAACGAGCGAAACACAAGGAAGCAAAGAAAAAAGGCAGAAATGGAAAATGGCCGGAAATTACGATTATCGCCGGCGTGATTCTGTTCCTGCTGTTAATTGTGTGGATTATGATATAAAAGGAGAAGTATGAGCAGTCAATTTTTAGTGACCAGCCGCCGGGATATGAAAGAACGGGGCTGGGACCAACTCGACTTCGTATATATTAACGGCGACGCCTACGTCGACCATCCCAGCTTTGCCGCGGCAGTCATCGGCCGCGTGCTGGAAAGCCGGGGATACCGCGTCGGCATCATATCCCAGCCGGACTGGCACAGCGCAGAGCCCTTTAAGGCCTTGGGAAGGCCTCGCCTGGCGGCGTTGATTACGGCGGGAAACCTCGACTCCATGCTGAATGAAAAGACGGCGGCGAAGAAGTTCCGCAGCCGAGACAATTACTCGCCGGGCGGAGAAACGGGACGCCGGCCTGAACGGGCGACGATTGTCTACGCCAACCGCATGCGCGAGGCCTATAAGGACGTGCCGATCATTATCGGCGGCATTGAAGCCAGTCTGCGGCGCTTCGCCCACTACGACTACTGGTCCAATAAGGTCCGCCATTCGATTTTGTTAGACAGCAAGGCCGATATATTAAGCTACGGCATGGGAGAGCGGTCCGTCGCTGAGATTGCCGACGCCCTGGCCGAAGGAAAGACGACGGCGGAAATGTACGACATACGCGGCATCTGCTATGTGACGAACCGCGCGCCCTTGTCGGATAAAGCCGTCATGTGCCCGTCCTATGAAGAGGTTCGGGACGACAAAAAAGCTTTTGCCGAGGCTTTTAAAATCCAATATGAAGAGCAGGACCCGTATTACGGCCGGACGATTATCCAGCCGTCGGAATCCCGCTTTGTCGTGCAGACGCCGCCGGCTTTGCCGCTGACGACAGAGGAGATGGACGCGATTTACGAGCTGCCCTTTCAGCGGCGCTGGCATCCCATGTACGACGAGGCCGGCGGCGTGCCGGCCCTGCAGGAAGTACAGTTCAGCCTGACGAGTCAGCGCGGCTGCTTCGGCCATTGTCACTTTTGCGCCATTACGAGTCATCAGGGCCGGATTATCCAGCACCGCAGCCACGAATCGTTGCTGCGGGAAGCGAAGCGGATGACCGAGCTGCCTGACTTTAAAGGATATATCCACGACGTCGGCGGCCCGACGGCCAATTTCCGCCATGAAGCCTGCGGCAAGCAGCGCATATCCGGCGCCTGCCGCAACCGCCACTGCATCGGCAGCGAAATCTGTCCGAATCTCGATACGTCCCATGAGGATTACCGCCGGCTCCTGCGGGAAATCCGGCAGGTTCCGGGCGTGAAAAAGGTTTTTGTCCGCTCGGGGCTGCGGTATGATTATGTGCTGGCGGATCATAATAAGAAATTCGTTGAAGAATTGTGTCAGTATCACGTCAGCGGCCAGCTGAAGGTAGCGCCGGAGCACGTCGTCAAGCACGTGACGGACTTGATGGGAAAAGCTGACGTACAGGCCTTTTTGAAATTTAAGGAATGGTTTGACGAGGCGAACCGCAAGCTGGGCAAAAAACAGTACCTCGTGCCTTATTTTATGTCCAGCCATCCAGGCTGTACGCTCCGCGACGCCGTGGAGCTGGCTGAATTTCTGCGGGACATGCATATGCAGCCCGAACAGGTGCAGGACTTTATTCCCACGCCGGGCAGCTTGTCGACGGCTATGTACTATACGGGCATGAATCCGCTTACGGGCGAAAAGGTATACGTCGTCCGCAGGCCGGAAGAAAAGCAGATGCAGCGGGCTCTTATGCAGTATAAGAACCCGGCGAACTACGATATCGTGTACAAGGCCCTGTGCCAGGCCGGACGGCGGGATCTCATCGGCTTTGGGCCGAAATGTCTCATTCCGCCGCGCCGTCTTCAAGGGGCGCGGCCGGAACAGACGCCGCAGCGCCGCGGCGGCAGATTGCAGCCGCCGAAGAAGACGAGGCGCAGGGATACGAGGGGAAGAAAATGAAACGATATATGCCATGGATGGCCGTGGCGGTATTCATCCTGGCGCTGCTGGGATTGAGCTGCTACGTATGGGAAAAACAAAAGCAGGCAGAGGAGCAGGCCGCGTATGAAGCCGAACGGCACCTCGTCGTATATTCGGCCATGCCCGACGACGTAAACAGGGGGCTGGCCGACGAATTTTATAAAAAGACGGGCTGGCGCGTGCAGGTGCAGACCCGCACGGACGGGCAGATCCGACGGCTCCTGAAGACGCCGGATTTAGCGTCGCCGCCGGATATGATCATCGCGTCGGAACAGGTGCTGCAGGATCAAAAGAAGGACAGCATGCTTCAGGCCTATACGTCGCCTCAGACCGACGCCGTGCCGCCGGCCTTGAAGGACGCCGGCGGGTACTGGACCGGACTGTGGCTGAATCCCATGGTGTTTATTATCAGCAGCAGCTATTATGAGCGCAACGGATTGTCTCCCCAGACGTGGGATGAACTGCTCCAGGATCCGAACCTGACCCTCGTCTTTCCCGACTTGGCGGCCATGGATATGGCCGGCGATTTCCTCTGCTCTTTTGTGGAAATGCGGGGCAGAGACGGTGCGGGAAGATATCTGCGCGAGCTGCAGCGCCATGTGACGTCCTATTCCCAGTCTATGTCGTCGAACGTGCGCATCGTAGCCGGAGGGGACGCCGACGCCGGCGTCGTCGACGCGGCCATGGCCCGTCAATACAGCAAAGACGGCGCGCCGATTTACATTATCTATCCACGCGACGGCACGTCGTACTGGCTGACCGGCGCGGCTATTACCAAGTGGTGCACCGATGGCGAAATGGCCTACGCGTTCCTGAACTGGCTGTTTTCAGACGACGTAGACGTCATCCTGCGCAGAAACCACATCTATTTGACCTATACCAGCGATACGGGAAAGAACGTGCTGGACGCCAAAGGGGACGGCCTGGCGCTGTTCCCGGTGAAAAAACAATATACGGCCGAAGGCCGCCGGTCCCTGCAGGATTGGTGGATCAAGTCGGTCCGCTTCGGAAAGGAGCCGTAAATGGAAAAAATTGGATTCGTCAGCCTGGGCTGCTCGAAAAACCTCATCGATACGGAAGTAATGCTTGGCATTCTTCGCGATAAACATATGGAAATTACCGACGATTTGGCCGATGCCGATATCATTATCGTCAATACATGTACCTTTATTGAAAAGGCGAAGGAAGAATCGGTCAATACGATTTTGCAGGCCGCTGAATATAAGAAAACAGGCAAATGCCGCCTGCTGATCGTGACGGGCTGCCTCAGCCAGCAGTATAAGGAAGAATTGCTGAAAGAAATGCCTGAAATCGACGCCCTGCTGGGCACGGGCTCGTGGGACCGGATATGGGAGGCCGTCGAAGCGGCGAATCAGGGCGAACGAGCCTGCTTCATGGACGACGTGAGCCACTTGTACGACGAGCACACGAGCCGCATGCGCACGACGCCGTCGTACAGCGCCTACGTCAAGATAGCCGAAGGCTGCAACAACGGCTGCTCCTTCTGCATCATTCCGCACGTGCGGGGGCGCTTGTGCAGCCGTCCCGTCGCGTCGGTCGTAGAAGAGGTAAAGCAGCTGGCTGCCGACGGCGTGAAGGAAATCAATATCATCGCCCAGGATACGACGAGCTACGGCGTCGATTTGGCCGGCCGCTCCTTCCTGCCCGATTTGCTGCGGGAGCTGGTTAAAATAGACGGCGTCCGCTGGATCCGCCTGTTTTATTTATATCCGTCTTATTTTACGGACGAATTGATGAATCTCATCGTCGAAGAAGAAAAGATTTGCCCCTACGTTGACCTGCCGCTGCAGCATATTTCCCAGTCCGTGCTTAAACGCATGAACCGCCGCGATTCGGAAGAAGACGTGCGCAATCTGATGAAGAAGCTTTGCAGCCACGGCCGCAAACTGACCCTGCGTTCGACATTTATCGTCGGCTTTCCCGGCGAAACGGAAGAAGAATTCCAGGAATTGTGCGATTTTGTCGACGAAACGGAATTCGACGACGTCGGCGTCTTTACGTATTCCCAGGAAGAAGGCACTGCAGCGGCACGGATGGACGGCCAGATTCCGGAAGACGTCAAGGAAGAACGGTATCACGCGCTTATGGCTATTCAGGCCAAGGTATCGGAACGGCGCAATCAGGAGCTGGAGGGGACGATTCATACCTTCCTCGTCGAAAGCATTCAGGAAGAAGGCGGCGTGCGCCAGGCCGTAGGCCGCATCGAGGTGCAGGCTCCGGAAGTAGACGGCCTGACCTATCTGGAAGACGCGGAAACGGTGCAGCCCGGCGATATGGTGCAGGTGCGCATCGTTCAGGGCTTCGCTTACGATTTAGTAGCGGAGCTGGTATGACGGCGAGGTGAATCCGGTGTTAGTAGAACTCATTACGACGGGCTCGGAGCTGCTGCTCGGAGAAATCGTCAACGAGAATTCGCGGTATTTGTCTAAAGAACTCAATCGGCTCGGCTATTCCGTCGTATACCACACGACGGTCGGCGATAATCCCGAGCGGATGGAGCAGGTATTCCGCACGGCCCTGTCGCGGGCCGATATCGTCATCACGACGGGCGGCCTCGGGCCGACGCAGGGCGACGTGACGAAAATCGTCGGCGCCAAGGTCATGGATGCGCCGATGGAATATCACCCCGACATCGTCGAAGGCATACGCCAGTGGGTGAAGGAGCATCATCCCAGCCGGGAGCTGACGGAAAATCAGAAGCGTCAGGCCATGATTCCCGCCGGAGCCGATATCTTTTCCAACGGAGCCGGCACCGCGCCGGGCGTAGCCATCCATAAGGGCGGCAAGCTCCTCGTCCACCTGCCGGGGCCGCCGACGGAAATGCGCTGGATGTACGAGCACCGGCTGAAGCCCTATTTGCTTCGTACCTTTGGCTCCCAGGGCTATATCCAGTCGCTGTACATCAAGATTTACGACATGGGCGAGGCCTTCATTGAAGAAAAGCTCATGGATTTAGTGACGAAGCAGTCAAACCCGACGATTGCCATGTACGCCCGTCCGGGATTCGTCGAAGTGCGCATTACGGCGCGGGCCCGGACGGAAGCGGAGGCTAAGGCCATGCTGTCGCCGCTGGAAGAAGAAATGCGCCGCCGCCTGCAGCGGACGGCCGTAGCCTACGACGATGAAACAGTCGCTCACGTATTGGGGAGGGAAGCCCTGCGCCGGAATTTGACGATCAGCGCGGCTGAATCCTGTACGGGCGGCCTCGTCGGCTCCCTGATTACGGACGTGCCCGGCGCGTCAGCCTACTTCCGCGGTTCGGCCGGCACGTACTGCAACGAAATGAAAGAACAGATACTCGGCGTATCTCATGAGACGCTGGAACGGTATACGGCAGTGAGCGCCCAGACGGCCTGCGAAATGGCCCAGGGCAGCAGGCGGCTGTACGGCTCGGATGTCGCCATCAGCACGACGGGCATCGCCGGACCGGACGGAGGTACGGCAGAGCAGCCTGTAGGCCTCGTATATACGGGCATAGACGGGCCGTGGGGCACCGTATCCCATCGCGACATCTATCCCGGTGACAGGGCGGAGGTCAAGCGCCGGGCGGCGGCTCGGGCCATTTATTATGCCGTTCAATATATCTTGAAACAAGGAGAATAAGGAGACATATTATGGATGCGAAACAAACTGCGCTTGAAAACGCAATGCGCAAGATCGAGAAGGATTTCGGCAAGGGCGCGATCATGCGTCTCGGCGATATAGCCGACAAGATGAATATGGAAGTCATTTCTTCCGGTTCCCTGGCCGTTGACCTGGCAGTCGGCGTCGGCGGCTATCCCCGCGGCCGCGTCATCGAAATTTACGGCCCCGAATCGTCCGGTAAGACGACGCTGGCCCTTCACGCCATCGCTTCGGCCCAAAAGAGCGGCGGCATTGCGGCCTTCATCGACGCGGAACATGCCTTAGACCCGGTCTATGCCCGTCATCTCGGCGTCGATACGGCGGAGCTGCTCATTTCCCAGCCGGACAACGGCGAGCAGGCTCTGGAAATTACGGAAGAACTGGTACGCAGCGGCGCTGTAGACATCATCGTCGTCGACTCCGTAGCCGCCCTGGTGCCGAAGGCGGAAATCGAAGGGGAAATGGGCGATTCCCACGTCGGCCTGCAGGCCCGCCTCATGAGCCAGGCCCTGCGTAAGCTGACCGGCATTATCGCTAAATCGAAGGCCATCGTCATCTTTATCAACCAGCTCCGTGAAAAGGTCGGCGTCATGTTCGGCAACCCCGAAACGACGACGGGCGGCCGGGCCCTGAAATTCTACGCCTCTATCCGCATGGAAATCCGCAAGGGCGAAGCCATTAAGGCCGGCGGCGACGTCATCGGCAACCGGGCCCGGGTTAAGGTCGTAAAAAATAAAGTCGCGCCGCCCTTCCGAAACTGCGAATTCGACATCATGTACGGCACGGGTATTTCCCGCGAAGGGACGATTCTCGATTTGGGCGCGTCCATGGACATCATCGAAAAGAGCGGCACCTGGTATTCGTATAAGGGCGAACGGCTGGGCCAGGGCAAGGAAAACGTCAAGGTATTCCTGAAAGAGCACGGCGACATTGCCGACGAAATTGAACAGATTATCCGCGATACCTTAGCCGCCGAGCCGGAAAAATTTGAAGACGTGATGGAAGAACCGATGCAGGCCGACGACTTGCCCGACACGCTGGCAGAAACTGACGGCGAATAAGCATGGACTATAAGGAAGCCTATGCAAAATCGCTGCGCCTGCTGAACGTCCGCTTTCTCAGCGAAGGCGAGCTGCGCCGCAAGCTGGAGCGGCATGATGCCGACGGCGAGGTAATAGATGCCATCATCGCCAAGCTGAAGGAGGAGCGGTTCGTCGACGACGAGCGCCTGGCCCGAGCCGTGTACAAGCAGTATGCCCAGAAGGGCCGGTACGGCCATTTGTACATCGTCAACTGCCTGCGCCGCCGGGACCTTCCCGTTCCCGACGAGCTGGAGCGGCCCGACGAGGACGAAACGGCGCGGCGGTTGGTGGCCCAGCGCTTCAAAGGCGGAGGGGACGCGCGGAAAATCGCCCGTTTTCTTCAATACCGCGGCTTTTCACCCTCGGTGATTCGAAACGTCGTGGATGACTTTTATTCTTGACATAGTTATCAAAAAATTTTACAATTAAATGAGCCGGTTGACACTGGTCAAATATTTTGCATAATTGTAGGTTTTTTGAAGATGACGTAAACAACACATACTCATATAAAAAAGCCGGACTGCCGTTCGGCTTTTTTTGATGAAGGGGAGGTGAAATCAGTACATGTTAGCTAGCATTGTCGCAGCAATCGTCTGCGGCGTCATAGGCGTAGGCGCAGGGTATATTTACCGCAAGAACATTGCCGAAGGCAAGATCGGGCAGGCCGAAGTAGAAGCGCAGCGGATTATTTCCACGGCGCAGCAGAATGCAGAAGCCCGCAAGAAGGAACTCGTCCTGGAAGGCAAGGAAGAAGTGCATAAACTGCGTACGGACGCCGAACGGGAAAATAAGGAGCGCCGCAGCGAATTACAACGCATGGAACGGCGGTTGCTGCAGAAGGAAGAACATTTAGACAAGAAATTTGAGTCCATAGAAAAGAAAGAGGAATCGTTGCAGCGTAAGGAAGACGAAGTGACGAAAATCCAGGAGAAGATCGAAGCGCTTCACGCCCAGGAAATGGCTGAACTGGAACGGATTTCGGGCCTTACATACGACGAGGCGAAGGAGCTCCTCCTTTGCAACGTGCAGTCGGAGGTAAAGCACGAAACGGCTCAAATGATCAAGATGATGGAAGACGAAGCGAAGGAAGAAGCCGAAGGAAAGGCGCGGGAAATTATTGCCACGGCGATTCAGCGCTGCGCTGCCGACCACGTAGCGGAAACGACGGTCTCCGTCGTATCCCTGCCGAACGACGAAATGAAAGGCCGTATTATCGGCCGGGAAGGCCGTAATATCCGGGCTATCGAAACCCTGACGGGCGTCGACCTCATCATCGACGATACGCCGGAAGCCGTCATCTTGTCGTGCTTCGACCCCATTCGCCGCGAAATCGCCCGCATCGCCTTGGAAAAGCTCATCGCCGACGGACGTATTCATCCGGCGCGCATTGAAGAAATGGTGGAAAAAGCCCGCAAGGAAGTCAACCAGAAGATCCGCGAAGCCGGCGAACAGGCGACGTATGAAACAGGCGTTCACGGCCTGCATCCGGAACTCATCAAGATCCTGGGGCGTCTGCGGTACCGTACGAGCTACGGCCAGAACGTACTGCGCCATTCTATCGAAGTATCCCAGCTGGCGGGCATTATGGCCGCCGAGCTCGGCGTAGACGAAACGCTGGCCAAGCGGGCCGGTTTGATTCATGATATCGGCAAAGCCCTGGATCATGAATTGGAAGGCACCCACGTATCTATCGGCGCGGAAGTCGCCAAGAAGTACGGCGAATCCAAGCTGAGCATCAACTGTATTTCCGCGCACCACGGCGACGAAGAGCCGCGGAGCATCGAAGCCGTCCTCGTGTCGGCGGCGGACGCCGTATCGGCGGCGCGGCCGGGGGCAAGACGGGAAACGCTGGAAAACTACCTGAAGCGATTGACAAAACTGGAAGAAATCGCAAAATCTTTCGACGGCGTCGAAGATTGCTTTGCCATACAGGCCGGACGCGAAATCCGCGTCATGGTCAAACCGGAAAAGATCGACGAATCGGATTGTGTTCTCCTCGTTCACGACATCGTCAAGCGGATCGAGGCCGAACTGGAATATCCCGGTCAGATCAAAGTCGTCGTCATTCGGGAAACGCGAATGATCGATTATGCAAAATAATATGGAATACAAGTCCCTTGCCCCTGTCCGGGCAGGGGATTTTTTTCGCCTGATACAGGGGGCCAAAGGAGTTCGGGAAACGTAATGGGCAAATTATAAAAAAAATGAAAAAAAGGGCTTGCCAAAACGAGTGGGACATGGTAGAATACTTTTTGTCGGAACGCGAGAGGTTCCGATAAGTATGAAACGGCCCCGTGGTGTAGCGGTTTAACATGTCGCCCTGTCACGGCGAAGATCGTCGGTTCAAATCCGATCGGGGTCGCCATATTTTGCTCAGGTAGCTCAGTCGGTAGAGCAGGGGACTGAAAATCCCCGTGTCGGCGGTTCAATTCCGTCCCTGAGCACCAACAATTACACATGCGGTTGTGGCGGAATGGCAGACGCGCTACTTTGAGGGGGTAGTGAGCGAAAGCTCGTATGGGTTCAAGTCCCATCAACCGCACCAGGAAAAAGAGTTGTCGAGAAATTGACAGCTCTTTTTTTCGTAATATTCATTAATATCATAATACTCATGCGAAAGGGCAGGTGACAGCAGAATGATTATTGCAGCTTGCGTAGACGACGCTATGGGGATGGCCTTCAATCATCGCCGGCAAAGCCGGGATGTGCTCCTGATACGGCGTCTGCTGCAGCGCGCGGCGGGCCGGACCGTGTGGATACATCCGGACAGCGCCGTGCTGTTTGAAGCGCAGGAGGCGGGCAGCGTATGCGCTGCCGAGGATTTTCTGCAGCAGGCCGGCAGCGGCGATATTTGCTTCGTAGAAACGGCTGCCTTTGCGTCCTGGGCGAACGAGATTGAAGAAATATGGCTGTATCGCTGGAATCGGGCCTATCCGGGAGACGTATTTTTTCCTATTTCCCTGACGCAGGGATGGAAGCTTGCGGAAAAAACGGATTTTTCGGGAAATTCCCATGCATGCATTACGGAGGAGATTTATAAAAAATGAAAAAATGTATATCTTTGTTATTGACGTTGGTTGCGGCGTTGTGTCTGATTTTGTCGGGATGCAGTAGTACGGAGACTTCGCGTCCGGTACAGGCCAGCTCTGTATCGGCTGCCGCGTCGTTGGCCGACATACCAGCCTTTTCCGGCCAGCCCTACGTCGTTCTTCATGACAATAAGCCGGATTTTTCGGAAAGCGACTTTTCGGAGTCGTCCTTTGAGCGGTATAGCCCTTTAGATTCGCTGGGACGCTGCGGCGCTGCCTTCGCCAATATTGGCAGGGACATTATGCCGACAGAAAAGAGGGGCGCTATCGGTCAGGTGAAGCCTTCAGGCTGGCAAGTGGCGAAATACGACAGCGTCGACGGCAAATATTTGTATAACCGCTGCCATCTCATCGGCTATCAGCTGTCGGCGGAAAATGCAAATAAGCAAAACCTCATTACGGGCACACGGTATATGAACGTACAGGGAATGCTTCCCTTTGAAAACATGGTAGCCGACTATGTGAAGGAAACGGGAAACCACGTGCTGTACCGGGTTACGCCGGTCTTTCAGGGAAAGGAGCTCGTCGCCCGGGGCGTGCAGATCGAAGCGGAATCGGTAGAGGACAAGGGCGCCGGCATTTGCTTTAACGTCTATTGCTATAATGTCCAGCCAGGCATCGTCATCGACTATGGGACGGGCCAAAGCCATGCAGAAGGCGGCGGAACCGTGCCGGCTCATGACGGGACAGCACCTGCCGGCGCAGACCAAACTGATACGTACATATTAAATACGAATTCTAAAAAATTTCACAAGCCTTCTTGTTCCGGCGCTAAGACCATAAAGAGCCAGAATAAGGAAACCTATACCGGCTCGCGCGGCGACTTATTGGCCCAGGGATATTCACCCTGCGGCAGCTGCAAGCCTTAGATATTTTTATATTGTGCAATGAAAGCCTCTGTCGGCAGTGGGCTTTCATTTTTTTATATAAGTGCTATACTCTTTTGACTGCTTGGCCTTTTACAGTTTCTTTCGTCAACTGCCGAATGCACCCCGCTCTGTAAATTCTCACTGGCCTTCCTCGTTCTCGCAGAAGGTCAGAATGTTAGGTAAAAGACAGCGGACTATTGCCTCGATTTGATGTTGTGGAATAGTGGTGTTATGGATTCGCATTCCTCTTCGTGCGGCAGCCTTTTTTGTATTTCCAGCCAGAAGGAGGAATGCTTGGCTGTTAGTAATGATGGAATATAGGTTTAACGATATACGTAAGGATATACGGCGCGCCGCTGGGCTTTCGGACGGCGCCCCTTCTATTTTACGTCCTTTTTACGGGGCGCGTAAGAATTTTTTACAGCTTATTTTCTATTCTTCTTTTTTACTATGTATGGTATAATAAACCAATATAGTACTTTTATTTTAGTACTCAGGAGGGAGTAGATTAGTATGAATGAAATCTTTACCAGACGCAGCGTTCGAAAATTTTTGCCGACTATGGTTGAAGATGAAAAGATAGAACTCTTGCTGCGCGCCGGCATGGCCGCCCCTTCCATGGGAAACCAACAGCCTTGGGAATTTTACGTCGTTCGTGATAAACGGGTGATTCAGGATTTATCCCGCTGCAGCCCCTACGCCGGCTGCGCGGCAAACGCGCCTGCAGCTATCGTCGTTTGCAGCCGCGATACAAACCAGCGGTTCCCGGCATTTGTCAACCTTGATTTGAGTGCTTGCGTAGAAAATATTCTGTTGGAAGCAGTTCATTTGGAATTGGGAGCTGTATGGATCGGTGTCTCGCCGTATAAATCGAGAGAAGTCATTGTTCGCCGCGCCGTAGGCGTTCCTGAAGGGTTTACGCCCTTTGCTATCGTATCTTTCGGCTATCCGAAAGACAGCGGTAATGAACGGCTGAAAGAAGACCGCTACGACCCGTCCCGGGTTCATTATCTCTAAGTATATAATACGACGGCTTAAACAGGTGCTTGAGCAAATCAGGCGCCTGTTTTCGTAAAAAAGAGAGGATGGAGTTATGTTCAACATAGGAATGGGTGAGATGATAGTCGTAGCTGTCGTCGCGCTCTTTGTCTTCGGGCCGGGAAAGCTTCCGGAAGTGGCGAGAGCCGTAGGGAAGGGACTGCGGGAATTTCGAAAGGCCATGCAAGACGTTGCGGATGACCTCAATGCAGAAGAAATACGGGAAGTAAAAGAGTCTATTCAAAAAGACATTAAATTAAAGACGTAAAACATTTAGGAGGAAGTCATGGAGACAAAGCCTGATAAGGCAGAAGAAGTTTCGGCCGCCCAGAGCGTATCGGAAGCAGGCGGCAGCCTCTCGCCGGTTCATGAAGGCTCGGACGGAGAAATGCCGCTGAGCGGACATTTACAGGAATTTCGCAGCCGTCTGATAATCTGCCTGGTAGTAGTAGCCGCTGCCAGCGGCGTTTCCTATAATTTCGTGGAGGAGATTATCGATATTATATCGGCTCCGGCAGGCAAGCTGTATTTTCTCAATCCGGCAGAAGTCTTTTTTTCGTATATCCAGGTAGCCGTATGTACAGGCGTATTGGTGACGCTGCCGATTATTTGCTATGAACTATGGGGCTTCGTCCGTCCGGCCCTGATGCCTTCGGAGCGGGCTGCCGTGTTCTGGCTTATTCCCACGGCGGTGCTGCTGTTTTACGCCGGCCTGGCCTTTTCGTATTACGCCGTATTTCCGGCGGCCGTATTGTTTTTTATGGGCTTTGCTACGGCGTCGCTGCAGCCTATGTTTTCACTCAGCTCGTACCTGTCCTTTTTTATTGCCTTCATGCTGCCCTTCGGCGTCGTCTTCGAGCTGCCCCTCGTCTTGTTTTTCCTGGCGAAGATGGGACTGATTACGTCGGCCTTTTTGAAATCTAAGCGGCGCGTCCTCATCGTCGTCGCCTTTATCTTCGCTGCCGTCGTGTCGCCGACGACGGACATATTCACACAGGTCATGATCGCCGTGCCGATGATCGTACTGTACGAAGCGAGCATCCTGCTGGTGCGGTTTATTTTGAGGAAATAATATAATATTTGCAGAATATTGCAACATGAAGTAAATAGAAATATGTTGAGGAAGACCATTCAGTGCGCTATAAAGACTGGATGGTCTTTTTTCTGCATTTTATAGGCTATCGTTATAAAGCAATAAGTTAATGTTATTTGCTTTTATTTTCCATATTTTACCTAAAAATTACGATATATAAATATAATCTTTGTAAAGGGGACGTATACTGCAACAAGAGTGTTGAAAAAGGAGGACATCCCTATGCTGGAGTTAAGGCATATTGTTAAAAAGTATGATGAAAAAGTGATTCTTAACGATATTTCCCTGACCGTAGAAGACGGCGAAATTATTTCTATCTTAGGCCCGTCCGGCGGCGGCAAGACGACGCTGCTGAACGTCATTTTGGGAATTACGCCGCTCAGCGGCGGTCAGATTATTTATAACGGCGAAGATTTAAGCCGCGTTCCCATGCAGAAGCGGGGGTTCAACATCGTATTTCAGGATTATGCGTTGTTCCCCAACCTGACGGCCTATCAGAATATCGTATACGGCCTGCGCAACAAGCCGGGCATCGCTACGAAGGACGAAGTGGCGGACCTCATCCGCCTTCTCGACTTGCAGGACCACGTCAATAAGCGCATCGGCCAGCTTTCGGGCGGCCAGAAGCAGCGCGTCGCGTTAGCCAGGACGTTGGTCATGAAGCCGAAGATTCTCCTGCTCGACGAACCGCTCAGCGCGCTGGACGGCGTTATTAAGGAATCCATTAAAGAACGCATCCGCACCATTGCCAAGCAGTATCATCTGACGACGATTATCGTAACCCACGACCCGGAAGAGGCCCTTACCTTGTCTCATCGGGTGCTTATTTTGAACGGCGGCAAAATCGCCCAGTTCGATACGCCGGACAACATTATCCATGCTCCGAAGGACGATTTCATCAAAAAGTTTATCTTGTCGCAGCTGCAAATCAAGCGCGACAACATTTACAAGCTGTTTGAACCTGGCGCGATGCCTGCGGCGCGGCAGGCGCAGTAAAGGAGAAGGTCATGGAAAAAGAACGAATAGAGTTGAAGTTTATATTCGGGCTTATATGCGTCGTCTTTTTAGGCGCCGTTTGCTGTCCCTTGGTTATCTTGCTGAGCAAGTCCTTTTTGCAGGCTTCCGGCGGCGTCGGACTGGAAAATTATCTGGCCGTGCTGAACAATGAGGAATTTTTGCTGTCCCTGCGCAACAGCTTCGCCGTATCGGGACTGGAAGCCTTCATCACCGTTGTGCTGGCCTTTGTATTGGCCTATGGCCTTCATTATACGAAGCTTCCTGAGAAATTTAAATCTGTCGTGCAGATTCTCATTATTCTTCCCATGTTTCTGCCGACGCTGACCTACGGGTTCGCCGTCATCTATTCTCTGGGCAAGCAGGGCTTGATTACCCAGCTGCTCGGGCATCAGCTCTTTTCGATTTACGGCTTCTGGGGTTTGCTCATTTCCTACGTTATCTACACGCTGCCGCCAGCCTTTGTTTTGCTGTACAACGCCTTTAAGTACGTAGACAAACATTTCATCATCGTATCGCAGATTATGGGCGACAGCCCGCTGCGCACGTTCTATATTACGAGCGTGCGTCCTATGATTGGGACGATTGCTGCGGCCTTTATTTTGTCTTTCTTCTTGTCCTTTACCGACTTTGGTATTCCCGCGTCCATCGGCGGGCAGTACACTGTCGTGGCAACGCAGCTGTACATGGTCATGATGGGTGCCGTGCCTGATTTCCAGTCCGGCTCGGCTATTGCCGTCATCATGCTGATTCCGTCTATCGTCGCCGTGTGGCTCCTGCGGTTTACAGAACGCTTCAACTTCCGCTACAACAAGATCAGCACCTTTGAATTGGCCGACGACAAGGTGCGCGATGGTTTCTTTGCCGCCGTGTACGTCGTCGTGATTGCTGCGATCTTCGCTATTTTCGCCATCATGTTCATCGTACCCTTTATCAAGAGCTGGCCCTATCAGGTCGTCTTTACGACGGAAACACTGCAGCGCATTTTGAGCGACCGGTCCATTGAAACGGTATATACGAACTCCGTCATGGTAGCCGCCGCCACGGCCGTCATCGGCACGGTCCTGGCCTACATGGCCGCACTGGTCAACGCCCGCTCCCAGCTTCCCGGCGTCTGCAAGATGCTCATGGACGCCTGCGCCATGGTGACGAATACCGTTCCCGGCATGGTCCTCGGCGTGGCATTCTTGTTTGCCTTTACGGGCTCGCCAATTCAGAACACCTTCATCATCATTATCCTGCTGAATTCAGTCCGCGAATTTACGACGCCGTACCTCATGATTCAGGCTTCCCTGTCTAAGATCAACATGTCTTGGGAAACGACGGGGGCTCTGATGGGCGATTCGTGGCTGAAGACGATTTTCCGGGTCATCATTCCCAACACGATGTCGACGGTGTTCCAGATGCTCAGCTATATCTTCATTCAGGCTATGGTCACGATCAGCGCCATTATCTTCGTCACCGGCGCCCGCACGATGGTCATGACGACGAAGATCACCCAGGCCCAGTATTTTGAAAAATACGACGAAGTATTCGTGTTGTCCCTGCTCATTTTCCTGACGAATATCATCGTCAAGGTCATCTTCGATTATCTGTCGAGCCATGACGATATCGTGCTCCATGTCAAGCAGAAATTCCAAAGCATTTTCGGCAAAGAGGCCAAACGGCAGAACGCCGGCCTGGAAGATTTGCCGGAACGCATATAAAAATCACAATATGTATCAGCTACTACGAGGAGGATTTACATCATGAAAAAATGGTACAAGTATTTAATCGCCGGATGTTTGGCCGTGACTATGGCCGCCGGATTTGCCGGCTGCGGCAGCAGCGGCGACAGCGCGTCGGCAGACGAACAAGTCGTCATCTATACCAACGCCGACCCGGAAGCGCAGGACGCCTTCAAGCATGCCTTGGACAGCAACGGCTTTGAAGGAAAATATGTCATGCAGGCCTTCGGCACGTCCGAATTAGGCGGTAAGCTCATGGCCGAAGGCACGAATATCGAAGCCGACTTGATTACTATGAGCACCTATTATATCGATTCGGCCCAGAAGGAAAACAAGATGTTCGCAGACTTGACCTTCGACGCCAAGACCTTGCAGGAAACGCCGTCGTATTACAAGCCGACGACAGGCCAGTTCGGCGCCATCTTCGTCAATACGGAAGTATTGCAGAAGGAAAATCTCCCCATGCCGAAATCCATTAAAGACTTGACCAACCCCGTATATAAAGATAAGATTTCCCTGCCTGATATCATGGGCTCGTCTACATCCTGGCTGCTGGCCCAGGCCGTGTTCGACGCTTACGGCGAACAGGAAGGCGCAGCTATCTTGAAACAGCTCGAAGCCAACGCCGGCCCGCACATGGAAAAATCCGGTTCCGGCCCCCTCAAAAAAGTTAAGGCCGGCGAAGTGGCCGTCGGCTTCGGCCTCCGTCATCAGGGCCTGATGGAAGAACAGAAAGGCTTGCCCATTAAAGTCGTCGACCCGACGGAAGGCAACTTCTTCCTCACCGAAGGCGTAGCCGTTATCAATAAGGCCGACAGCAAGAAGAAAGAGCTGGCTATGAAGATGGCCGAATGCATCGTCAAGAACAGCCGCCAGGAACTGCTCAAATTCTACCCCATGGCCCTGTATGAAGGCGAAACCGTAGACAAGACCTTCGAACCGGCCTATCCGAAGCAGTATGAGGAAGCGCTGACTGTAGACCTCTTGAAAAAGCATCAGCAGCTCATTAAAGGATAATCGAAGAGAAAGCAGGTAACGAATTATGGATAAAAACAAATATAAATTGCTCACTCCGGGGCCGCTTACGACGACGGAAACGGTAAAAGAAGAAATGCTCGTCGACTTGTGCACCTGGGACAACGACTATAAGAACATGACCCAGGAAATCCGGGCGGAGCTCCTCCGCCTGGCCCATGCGGAATCGGGCTATACGACGGTGCTCATGCAGGGCAGCGGCACCTTCGGCGTAGAAGCCGTCTTGTCCAGCATCGTCAAGGATACGGACAAGATTCTCATCGCCGTAAACGGCGCGTACAGCAAGCGCATGGCGGAAATCTGCCGCTATCACCGCCTTCCCTACGCTGTCGTTGAAACGGCGTACGATACGATTCCCCAGGCGGACGCTATTGAAGAAGCCTTAAAAGCCGACCCGGCCATTACCCATATTTCCATGGTCCACAGCGAGACGACGACGGGCATTCTCAACGATATTGCCGCCGTCGGCGAAGTGGCGAAGAAGTACGGCAAGAAATTCATCGTCGACGCTATGAGCAGCTTCGGCGGTGTCGATATCGACGTGCCGGCTCTGGGGATTACGTACCTCATCAGCAGTGCCAACAAGTGCATCCAGGGCGTGCCGGGCTTCTCCTTCATCATTGCCAAGGAAGCTGATTTGAAGGAAACGAAGGGCACGGCCCGCAGCCTGTCCCTCGACGTATACGCCCAGTGGGAAACGATGGAAAAGGACGGCGGCAAATGGCGCTTCACGTCGCCGACACACGTCGTCGCGGCTTTCCGCAAGGCGCTGGAAGAACTGCGCGCCGAAGGAGGGATTGCGGCCCGTCACGAACGGTACGCCCGCACGAACGCCGCCCTTCGCGAAGGGATGGAAGCCCTGGGCTTTACGGCGTATATCGACAAGGACGTGCAGGGGCCGATCATTACGACCTTCCTGTACCCGGAAACCATGTCCTTCGACTTCCAGGATATGTACGCCTTCCTGAAAGAACGGGGATACGTCATCTATCCGGGCAAGCTGACGGCCCAGGATACGTTCCGCCTCGGCAATATCGGCGAAATTTACGACGAAGACGTACAGAAAATTCTGCAGATTTTCACAGATTATATGAAGGGATTGAAGTAAGACGATGAAAATAGAAGGAATTATCTTTGACTGGGCAGGTACGACGGTCGACTTCGGCTGCATGGCTCCTGTCCGGGCCTTTATGGACAGTTTTGCCGCCAACGGCGTAACCGTTACGGAAGAAGAAACGAGAAAGCCCATGGGGATGCTCAAGCGCGACCACATCCGCACCATGCTGTCCATGGACCGCATCGGCGAAGCCTGGAAAGACGCAAACGGCAGCGCCTGGGCGGAAGAAGACGTAGAAAAAGTTTACAGCCATTTTGAACCGGAGCTGTTGTCGACGCTCGCCAATTATTCGAAGGTAAAGCCCGGCGTCATCGAGACGGCAGCCAAGCTTCGGGCTATGGGGCTGGCCATCGGCTCGACGACGGGATATACGGACGTCATGATGGACATCGTCGTCAAAGCCGCGGCGGACCAGGGCTATGAGCCGGACTGCTGGTTTTCCCCTGATTCGACGGACGGCAAGGGACGCCCGTATCCCTATATGATCTTTAAAAACATGATGAAGCTGGGTTTGTCGGACGTGCGCTGCGTCGTCAAGGTCGGCGATACCGTGTCGGATATTAAAGAGGGCAAGGCCGCCGGCGTCTGGTCCGTCGGCATTATCGACGGCAGTTCCGTCATGGGACTGAACGAAGACCAGTTCAACGCCTTGAGCGAAGAAGAAAAAACGCAGAAGCGTCAGGACGTGCGGGCCGTATTTGAAGGAGCCGGCGCAGACTACGTGATCCAGGATATTACAGAATTACCAGCTGTCGTCGAAGCGATTCAGCATCGGTAACGCCTCTCCCTGCCTGCCGCGCAGCAATGTGCGGCGGGCTTTTTATCATTTTCGGAAGGATTCGGGGATAACTCGGCAGTTCTTATTTTGTATACAGTATTTATTCCGTATATAACGATTCCTTCTCTTGTAATGTTTTCCTATTTTGTTATAATTAAAACTACAGTGAAAAGAAAAGGTAATATACCTATCATTCATTGTTATGTACTGTAAATCATTACTCAGGAGGGTATTTTCATGAGAAAAATTCGTTCGGTTTTAGTGGCCAACCGCGGGGAAATCGCTATCCGCGTATTCCGTGCCTGCAACGAGCTGGGAATCCGCACCGTAGCTATTTACTCCAAAGAAGATTCGCTGTCTCTGCACCGTTTCCGTGCGGACGAATCCTATCTGGTTGGGGAAGGTAAGAAACCGGTAGATGCATATTTAGATATTGAAGATATTATCCGCATTGCCCATGAACACGACGTAGACGCAATCCATCCGGGGTACGGCTTCTTGTCCGAAAACGCCGATTTGGCGAAGCGCTGCGAAGAAGAAGGCATTATTTTCATTGGGCCTAAGGTCGAACATCTCATCATGTTCGGCGATAAAATCAACGCCCGTATTCAGGCTAAAAAAGCGGGCATCCAGTATATTCCCGGCAGCGACGGCCCGGTTATGAATTATGAAGAAGTCGAAAAATTCGCCCGCGAAGAAGGCTTCCCCATCATGCTCAAAGCCGTCAACGGCGGCGGCGGCCGCGGCATGCGCATGGTCAACCGCATGGTTGATTTGCGCGAAGCCTATGACCGGGCAAGGTCAGAAGCTAAATTGGCATTCGGCAACGACGAAATTTATTTGGAAAAATGCATCGTTAACCCGAAGCACATCGAAGTTCAGATTATGGGCGACGAACACGGCAACGTCATCCATTTATTCGAACGGGACTGCTCTATTCAGCGCCGTCATCAGAAGGTTGTCGAAATCGCCCCGGCCTTTTCCCTGTCGGAAAAGCTCCGCAAGGACATTTGCGACGCGGCGATCAAGCTCATGAAGAACGTCAACTATGTCAATGCCGGCACGGTCGAATTCCTCGTTACGCCTGATGAAAAATTCTACTTTATCGAAGTTAACCCCCGCGTACAGGTAGAACATACTGTCACGGAAATGATCACGGGTATCGATATTGTACAGACCCAGATAAAAGTGGCCGAAGGCTATGCGCTGGACAGCAAGGAAATTGCCATTCCGTCGCAGGAATCGATTCATTGCCAGGGCAACGCCATCCAGTGCCGTATTACGACAGAAGACCCGATGAACAACTTTATGCCGGATTCGGGCAAAATTATGGTATACCGCAGCGGCGGCGGCTTCGGCGTCCGTCTCGACAGCGGCAATGCGTATACCGGCGCGATTATTACGCCGTACTATGATTCCCTTCTCGTTAAGGCTACGACATATGCGCTGACCCATGAAGGGGCTGTGCAGAAAATGCTGCGTACGCTGAAAGAATTCCGTATCCGCGGCGTTAAGACGAACATCGGCTTCCTCATCAACGTGCTGAAATCGCCGGAATTCGTGGACGGTTCGTACAATGTCAACTTCATTGACAACCATCCGGAACTGTTTAACCTGCCCGTCGTACAGGACCGCGGCACGAAGCTGCTGAAATACATCGGTGAAACGACGATTAACGGCTATGCTGGCACTGGTCATCAGGAAAAACCGGAATTCGAACGATTGGAAATGCCGACAGCTGTAGCAGGTGAGTATCCGGCCGGCACGAAGCAGATTTTCGATTCCATGGGGCCGGAAAAGTTCTCCAAGTGGATTCTCGACCAGAAAAAAGTTTTGGTTACGGATACGACGATGCGTGACGCCCACCAGTCCCTGATGGCTACCCGCGTCCGCACCATCGATATGCTCCGCGTCCTCGAAACGGCATCCAAGAAGCTGCCGCAGTTCTTCTCCTACGAATGCTGGGGCGGCGCGACCTTCGACGTTGCCTATCGCTTCCTCTATGAAGATCCGTGGGAACGCCTCCGCCAGATGCGCGAAAAAGCGCCGAACATTTTGCTTCAGATGCTCATCCGCGGCGCAAACGCCGTAGGCTACACGAGCTATCCGGACAACGTCGTCAAGAACTTCGTCGAATTGTCGGCGAAAAACGGCATCGACGTATTCCGTATTTTCGACAGCCTCAACAGCCTGGACAACATGTACGGCACGATTCAGGCCGTCCGCGAAACGGGCAAGATCGCCGAAGTCGCCTTGTGCTACACCGGCGATATCCTCGACAGCTCCCGCACGAAATACGACCTGGCGTACTACGTCAACATGGCGAAGGAACTGCAGAACGCCGGCGCCAACATCATCGCCATCAAGGATATGGCCGGCCTGCTCAAGCCGGAAGCGGCGTACCGCCTCGTTTCGGCTCTGAAAGAAACGGTCGACCTGCCGATACACCTCCATACGCACGACGGTTCGGGCAACGGCATCGCGACATTGAGCCGCGCCGTGGCTGCCAACGTCGATATCGTAGACGCAGCCTACTCGTCCTTTGCCGGCGGCACGAGCCAGCCGAGCATGAACACGCTGTACTATGCGTTGAGCGGCACCGACCGCCAGCCCGACTTGGACATCGACGCCATGGAAGAAATGTCCCGTTACTGGGCGACGGTACGTCCGTATTACAAGGGCGTAGACAAGGCCGAACCGTTCCCCAACACGGAAGTATACCAGCATGAAATGCCTGGCGGACAGTTCTCCAACCTCCGTCAGCAGGCGAAAGCCGTCGGCCTCGGCGAAAAATGGAACGACATCAAGAAGATGTACCACGACGTTAACATGATGTTCGGCGATATCGTCAAGGTAACGCCGTCGTCTAAAGTCGTCGGCGACATGACGCTGTTCATGGTACAGAACGGCCTGACGGAAAAGGATATCTACGAAAAAGGCGATATCCTCAACTTCCCCCAGTCCGTCGTAGAATTCTTCGAAGGCCGTCTGGGCATCCCCTATCAGGGCTTCCCGGAAAAACTGCAGTCCATCATCTTGAAGGGCCGCAAGCCGTTGACGGAACGTCCGGGCAAGAGCCTGGCTCCCGTCGACTTCGAAGCCGTCCGCAAGAAACTGGCCGGCGCAGGCTACAAGCACGAAGACGAAGATATCAACGCATACTGCCAGTACGAAAAGGTATTTAAGGATTACAATGAAAATATCAAGCTGTACGGCGACGTAAGCGTATTGGATACGCCGACCTTCTTCTTCGGCATGAAGAAAAATGAAGAAATCCACGTTGAAATCGAAAAGGGCAAGGATTTGGTTATCACGATGATCAACATCAGTGACCCCGACGAAAGCGGCATGCGTACCATTACGTTTATGTTCAACGGCGTCGAACGCGAAATCCAGGTACAGGATAAGAGCGTCGACATGAAGACCGTGACGAGACGCAAAGCCGACCCGTCCAAGGTAGGCGACATCGGCGCCACCTTGTCCGGTTCCGTCGTCAACGTCCTCGTATCGCCGGGCCAGAAGGTCAAGAAAGGCGACGACCTCGTCGTAACGGAAGCTATGAAGATGGAAACGACGATTACGTCTCCTATCGACGGCACTGTCGGCGAAATCTACGTCATCAAGGGCCAGGCCATTATCAGCGGCGACTGCCTCCTGGAAGTATTAGCCTAATAGAATATGTACCTGCTGAACAGGCAGGCAAAAAACGCCAAGCATGCATTCCGTGCTTGGCGTTTCCTTTAGACAGAGTGCCTCTATGGTTGCGGCATGAAAGCTGCGGCAGGCAGGGGAAAATCGATTTTGTTGCAGGCGGCCGAAGTATGGTATAATGAAACACACCTCATGCCGCAGGAAGCGGCAGAGCTGGTTGCATTAAAAGAAAAGGAGCATATATGACTACGAAACATCATATGGTTACCCTGTATATATTGGGAAAACGATGCACTGTGCCTGATGATTTAACGATCATGCGGGCCATGGAGTACGCCGGCTTCCGCCTCGTGCGGGGCTGCGGATGCCGCAGCGGGTTCTGCGGAGCCTGCGCCGTCGTGTACCGCATTCAGGGCGAGACGAAGCTGTATTCCGCCCTAGCCTGTCAGACGAAGGTAGAAGAGGGGATGTGCGTTGGACGCCTGGAATCCTTTCCCATCAATAAAAAGGATTACGATATCAACAATCTGCCCCTGGCCGGCAACGTCGTAGGGCAGTTTTACCCGGAAATCTACAACTGCATTCATTGCAACGCCTGTACGAAGAGCTGCCCCCAGGGCATCAACGTCATGAAGTACATCGCCTTGGCCCAGCGCGGCGATTACGAAGGCTGCGCCGAAGAATCCTTCCGCTGCGTCGCCTGCGATATCTGCGCCTCCCGCTGCCCGGTAAAGATCAGCCACAGCGCAGTCAGCCTCATGGTTCGCCGCCTGACGGGCCGGTATATCGCGAAAAAAAGCGCCCACCTGGATAAGCGGGTTCAGGATATTGAGGCTGGGCTGTACGATGAGGAACTGGAACGTTTTATGCATTTGTCCGATAAAGAAATTCACCGGCTGTATGAAGCGCGGGACATGGAAAGGTAGGCGGCACCATGAAATATACAGAAGAAATGCTGGCGTCGCAGGCCTGCGTAGACGCTACGCGGAACGAGCGCCTGTATGCGGAGCTGCGCCGGTATACGGCTCAGGAAAAGCAGGAGCTGCTGCGGAATTATCATCCCGATTACAGCCATAAGGATTTTTCTATTTTGATGGTCGGCCCCAATACAGGCGATAAGGTGCCCAGCGAGCTGGCGGCGGTTCTGGAGGGAAAGAGCCGCCTTCTCGGCGCGGACTTTGACTTGAGCCATATCGAGCACGATACGGACGTCCTCATCATCGGAGGCGGGGGCGCCGGGGCCGCGGCGGCTATTGAAGCGCGCCAGCACGGCGCGTCCGTCCTGCTGGCGACGAAGCTGCGTCTCGGCGACGCCAACACGGGCATGGCTGAAGGCGGCATTCAGGCGGCCGATAAGGAAAACGATTCGCCGGCTATCCACTATTTAGACGCTCTGGGCGGCGGGCATTTCAAAAATGTGCCGGAACTGCTGAAATGCCTCGTCATGCAGGGGCCTGCGGCGATCCAATGGCTAGGCGGCCTGGGCGTCATGTTTGATAAATACGACGACGGCACGATGGTCACGACTCACGGCGGCGGCACGTCGCGCAAGCGGATGCATGCCTGCGGCGACTATACGGGAGCCGAAATCATGCGGGTCCTCCGCGACGAGGTGCGCGACGAAGGCGTAGAAGTTCTGGAATATTCGCCGGCTGTAGAGCTCATCTTAGATGAAGAAGGCAAAGCGGCCGGAGCCGTATTGTATGACTTCGATACGCAGGAATACCATGTCGTCCGGGCGAAAAGCGTCATCATCGCCACGGGCGGCGCCGGGCGGCTGCACTATCAGGGATTTCCTACGTCCAATCACTACGGCTCGACGGCAGACGGGCTGGTGCTGGCCTATCGGGCCGGCGTGCCTCTGGTATACGCCGACGCGATACAGTATCATCCGACGGGAGCCGCTTATCCGCCGCAGATTTACGGCGCCCTGGTGACGGAAAAGGTCCGTTCCCTCGGCGCGATGCTGGTCAACAAGGACGGCGAAGCCTTCCTGCATCCGCTGGAGACGCGCGACGTCGTAGCGGCGTCGATTATCCGCGAATGCCTGGCCCGCCATAAAGGCGTCCATGCCCTTCACGGGCCTGCGCTGTGGCTCGATACGCCAATGGTAGATATGATTCACGGCGAAGGGACGATGGAGCGGCGGCTGCCGGCGATGATTCATATGTACGAGCGGTTCGGCATCGATATCCGCAAGCAGCCTATTTTAGTATATCCTACCCTTCATTATCAAAACGGCGGCATCTGCATCGACGAGCGCAGCGCGACGAAGATTCCCGGCCTGTATGCAGCAGGGGAAGACGTCGGCGGCATTCACGGGACGAACCGGCTGATGGGCAACAGCCTCCTCGACATCATCGTCTTCGGGCGCATTGCCGGCAGGGAAGCGGCGGCCTACAGCCGGACGGCGTCTCTGGGGGCGCTGACGGTAGCGCACGTGCAGCGCTTTGAAGAAGAGCGGGAGGCGGCCCACGTGAAAAACGGGACGCCGTCGCCGAAGCTGCTGCCGAACTATACCCATAACCGCGGTACGAGAGGATGACGGCGATGAGAGAAAGGAGCATGTCATGAGCTGGCAGATTGAACGGAAATTAGCCGAGCGCCTGGCTGACGAGACGGGATATTACAAGTATCCCTTCGGCACGCGGCGGGCTATGGCCCTTTGCTACCCCAACACGTATGAAGTCGCCATGAGCAACCTGGGAATGCAGATCATTTATCGCGAAGTGAACGAACGGGCCGACTGGCTGTGCGAACGGGCCTTCCTTCCCGATAAAGAATTGGCCGCCTTGTACGCTAAAGAGCGCTCTCCTTTGCTGACCCTGGAAAACGGCCGGCCTCTCTGTGATTTTGAAATCATCGGCTTATCCGTCAGCTTTGAAATGGATTATTTTAATATTCCAGTTATACTGGAGCAGGGCCGCGTGCCCGTGCTGGCTGCGGATCGGGAGGAAACAGACCCTCTCGTCGTCATGGGCGGCCCCGTAGCGTTTTTTAATCCCGAACCCTTGTCTCCCTTTGTCGACGTCTGTCTGATCGGCGAAGGCGAAGGGCTGATCCATTCTTTTTTAGACGCCTACACGGCGGGCCGCGAGGCCGGGGAAAGCCGGCAGGCGCTGCTGCGGCGGCTGGCGAAGGTGCCCGGCGTATACGTGCCGTCCCTGTATCGTCATGAATACGACGAGGACGGCCGTTTGCGGGCCATCGTCCCGGAAGACGGCGCGCCGGCGTCGGTACGGCGGCAGTGGCGGGAGCTTACCGGGCCGGGAGAAACGGTCGTGGCGACGCCCCATACGGAATTCGGAGCGATGTACCTCATTGAAATCGCCCGCGGCTGCGGCCGGCACTGCCGGTTCTGCGTGGCCGGCTACTGTTACCGGCGGCCCCGCGTGCGGCCTTTGGAATACGTGAAGGAAGCCGTGCTGAGGGGCAAGCGCCTGGGCAAGAAAATCGGCCTCATGGGCGCAGCCATATCGGACTATCCCTATATCGACGAGCTCGTCGAATTTATCCGCAGCCAGGGGCTGGCGTTTTCCTGCGCCTCCCTGCGGGCCGATTCGATTACGCCGGCCATCGTTAAGGGGCTGGCCGAAAGCGGCCAAAAGACGATTACCCTGGCGCCGGAAGCGGGCAGCACCCACATGCGCGACATCATCAATAAAGGGATTACGGAAGAGCACCTGCTCCATTCCATCGACTTGGCGACGGCTGCCGGCATCCGCCACGTCCGCATGTACATCATGATCGGCCTTCCAATGGAAACAGACGAGGATATCGAAGGCATCGTGACGATGACCAGGCGCGTGCAGGCTCATATGGCTTCTATCGGCAATAAGGGAAAGATTACTCTGAGCATCAATCCCTTTATTCCTAAGCCATGTACGCCCTTCCAGTGGATGGCCATGACTGACCAGAAGACCGTCGAAAAACGGCTGGCTTATATAAAGAAGACCTTGGACAAGGATAAGCAAATCGAAATATTGGCCGAGCCGCTGCGGCAATGCTATATTCAGGGCGTGCTGGCCCGCGGCGACCGGAGAGTCGGCCAATTGCTGGCCCTGGCCCATCAATACGGCGGCGTAAAGGGCTGGAAGCGGGCCGTGAAAGAGCTCCGCTTCGATGTACAGGATTTCCTGTATACGGAGCGGCCTGTAGACGCCGTATTGCCGTGGAGCGTGCTGGATATGGGTTTAGATGCGAACTACCTGGTGAGAGAGCTGGAGCTGGCTCGCAAGGGCGCGTTTACCATACCGTGCTTCGACGGCTGCCGGCGGTGTCACGTATGCGGAGGCGGCGATGGCGACGGAATGGATTAGCCGCGATGGCCTCGGTTGGGAACAGAGCCGTCTGCTGCGGCAGGCCGGCCTGCGTCACGGCGCGACGGGCCGCTGCGGCGGCGTGAGCCAGGGGGCCTATGAATCGCTGAACCTGTCGTTTCAGACTGGGGACGCCGCGCTGCATGTGCTGGAAAACCGCCGCCGCTTGTGTCAGGCCGTCGGCATGGATTTGACGAAGCTGACGACGTGCCGCCAGACCGGCGAAGGCCACATCGTCGCTGTCGGCCCTGCCGAAGCCGGCTGCGGCGCCGGCAGCGTCCATACGGAGCTGGCTCATACAGACGCCTTGATGACAAACTGCGCCGGCCTGCCCCTGGCCGTTTTTACTGCAGACAGCGCTCCTGTCATCCTGTTCGATCCGGCCCATCATGCCTGCGCTGTCGGACGGGCCGGCCTGCGGGAAACGACGACGAGGCTGCCTGCGAAAATGGTCCTGGCCATGGAACTGGTATACGGTTCTATTTCCGCCGACCTGTACGCCTACGTCGGCCCCTGCGCCGGCGCGGACCATGTCGAAATCAGCGAAGGCTTCGCCCAGGCCGTAGAACGCATGGGGCCTGCCTATGCCTGCTGCATCGGCCGCGGAGCCCGGCGGACGATCGATTTGAAGCAGACCGCGCGGCAGCTGCTGACAGATGCGGGACTTTTACTGGGCCATATAGATATTTCTCCTTCGTGCGTATACGAGGAGGAGGAACGATTTTTTTCCTACCGGCGGGACTTCGGCCGTACGGGCCGCATGGCGGCCTTCGCCGTTCTGTAAGGGAAGCGGGGACGGCTGACGAAGACGAATGGACGGAGTGAGAATTTTTTATAAAAATTACTAGCATTTGCAGCGTTAAATATATATAATAGAAACAGTGTAATGTTTTATGAAGTAAGTCATGTACCCTACTGAAACTATGGGCGCTACGGAGGGATTACGCTTGATTAAGGATAATATTGAGGCCGTACGGCAGCGGATTTCCGCAGCAGCCGCCCGCGTCGGGAGAACCGATGCGATTACGCTGGTTGCCGTGACGAAGAACCACCCGGTCGAATTCATGAAAGAAGCGGCCGCAGCCGGTATTACCGACGTAGGTGAAAACCGTGTGCAGGAAGCTCTGCAGAAACAGAAGGAATTTCCCGATAATGGATTGACGTGGCATCTGATCGGTCACTTGCAGACCAATAAGGCCAAGCACGCCGTCGAACACTTTGATTTGATTCATTCCGTCGACTCGGAGCATTTGCTGCGGGCCGTCGACAAGGAAGCCGGAAAGATCGGCAAGGTTCAGGATATTTTGCTGCAGGTCAACGTGGCCCGGGAAGAAACGAAGTTCGGCATGGAAGTGGAAGAGTTTCCCGCCCTGTGCCGATTGGCCGGCGAGCTCCCTAACGTCCGCGTGCGGGGGCTGATGTGCATCGCGCCGAATTTTGAGCAGGTAGAGGACGTCCGTCCCATCTTCCGTATCGCTCGTGCGCTGTACGACGACATGAAGCTCAAATTCCCTGAAGGCCAGGTTCAGTATCTGTCTATGGGCATGACCCATGATTTTGAAATAGCAATTGAAGAAGGCGCGAACGTAGTCCGCGTAGGCACGGCTATCTTCGGCGCGCGTAATTACTAAGGAGGATATGACATGGGATTGAAAGATGTTTGGAATAAGGTTACGAATTCTATTAGCGGAGTAAACGACGAAGACGATTTCGAAACGGATGAATTCGAAGACGAAGAAGACGTTGTGGAAGAACGGCAGAACCGCCGCTCTGTCGCTGCGCCCCATCGTCCTGCCTTAGGATACGGCGCACAGCCGGCGCAGCCCCTGAAAATGATGATCGTCGAACCGGAAACCTTTGACGATTCGCAGAGCATCGCCGATTTCCTGCGGGAACGCAAGCCCGTGGTCATCAACTTCGAATCGACGGCTCCCGACGTGTCGAAGCGCGTCGTAGACTTCATCAGCGGCGCGACGTACGCTCTCGACGGCAACATCCAGAAGGTCGGCAAGGATATTTTCCTGTGCGTCCCGAGCAATGTGACCGTCGACAGAAGCAAGCACGACTACGGCGATTTCAGCGCGGCGCAGCTGGCCTGGAATAACGGCGATGACACGCCGCAGAAGTAAGACATAACGAGGGATTTTTGTGAAAAACAGAGATAGAATTATTCGGTATTACCAAGGCACGGATAACGGGGAACTGGCGGCCCGGTTGATCGATTTGGCCGACAGCGCCGCCAAGGGCCGTCCCTATGCCGTCAGCGAATTCGTTTCGCCCGGCGCGGTGCAGATCGGCGAAACGATTCAGGCTCATGCGCCGGCGCTGGTACTGCGTACCTTCGGCGGCTATCAAGGGGCGGAACGGGTAAAGCTGGCCTTTGTCAGCGCCGATTACGACGGCCCGGTGGATTTTAACCTGACGGCCTGCCGCGTCAAATGGGATTCCCGCTACCGCCTTCTCAGCCATCGCGACGTGCTGGGCTCCCTCATGGGACTGGGCATTGGCCGCGAACGCTTCGGCGATATCATCATGCAGGACGACGGCGCGGTCATTCTGGCCGATACGGTGCTGCTGCAGTATCTGAAGCAGAACTTCACCAAGGTGGCCATGGTGTCTGTAACGGTCGAAGAAATGCCGCTGAGCGATATTGCGCCGCGGCAGGAAAAGGTAAAGGAAATCAAGACGACCGTCGCGTCCCTGCGGCTGGATGCCGTCGCGTCGTCGGGATTCGGCATTTCCCGTACGAAGGCGGCTGAAGCGATTAAGGGCGACCGCGTGCAGGTAAACTGGCAGCCGGCAAAGGGGCCGTCTCAGGACGTGCAGGAAGGCGACGTCATTTCCCTGCGCGGCAAGGGCCGTATGGAACTGGCGCAGATTACGGGGACGTCCCGCAAGGGGCGCATCGGCGTGCTGCTGAAGCGCTATATGTAAGGCGTATTGGGTTGTAGTAGATCTGGTTCAAGGAGGAATTTCGTCATGCTGACACCAATGGATATTCATAATAAAGAATTCAAACGGGGATTCCGCGGATATAGTGAAGAAGACGTAGACGCTTTTATGGAAAGCATTGCCGCCGACTATGAAAAGGTCTATCGCGAATATTGCGAGCTGAAAGAACGGTGTGACAAGCTGCAGGATAAGCTGACGCAGTATGAAAAGATGGAATCGACGATGAACAGCACCCTGATGCTCGCCCAGCAGACGGCGGAAAACGTCAAAGTTACGGCCCGCAAGGAAGCAGAACTCATCCTGCAGGAAGCGTCGAATAAGAAAAAGCAGATGCTGAACGAAACGACGATGAGCCTGCAGTCTTCGCAGCAGGAATTAGACAAGGTTGTCGCCCAGACCCGGGCGTTCCGTGAAAAGTGCCGGGCTATTTTGACCAGCCAGCTGCGGCTGCTGGACGATATGGCCTTAGACAGCAAAAAAGATGACGACGCAGCGGTTAAGCCGGTGGAAGAACCGCCTGCGGAAGACGCAAAAGCAGAAGAATAATAGGAACGAATATGCTCTCTTTCAGGTATGACGACGCAGTTAGACCCGGCAGGGAGTATATTTATTTTATGGAGGTATGGAAGAATGAAGCGAATTGCCTTGCTGTTCATAGCCGCGGCCGTGCTGCTGACCGGCGGCGCGGGAGCCTATAATCCCTACGCGCCCAATCCCTTTGACGCGATGGAACGAAACTCTTGGGAATATCAGTACGTATACGAGTTGACGAAGGACGGCCTGACCGACGCCGACCTGTCGAAATTTTCGCCGTCCTATCCCCTGACCCGGTTTGAAATGGTGCCCATGGTAGAAGCGGCCCTGCGCAACCGGAATCAGGCGACGGAAGAACAGCAGAAGAAAATAGACCGGCTGGCCGAGGCCTTTGCCGACGATTTGGCTCTGGCCGGCGTATATCCGTCCCAGCTGGCGCCGTCAACGGGCGGTCAGCCCTTCGAGTGGAAGAAAGGAGACGTACAATGAATACGCCGAAATCAGAGATACGAATGATTGCCCTCGATTTGGACGGCACGCTGCTGCGCAGCGACTCTGCCGTATCGCCGCGGACTCTCAGCGCGATTCAGGAAGCCTGCTCGCGCGGCGTCGTCGTGGCTATCGCCACGGGCCGCATGTATGCGACGGCCAGTCCTTACGGCAAGCTGCTGGGCTTGGGAGATATTCCGATGATGCTCTATGCCGGCGGGCTGATCCAGACGGTCGAATCGAAACGGAAGCTGTTTGAACAGGCTATTGATGTGCAGGATGCGGCGGAACTGCTGGCCCTGACGAAACGGATGGGCTGGCAGATGCAGACCTACATCGACGACGTGCTGCGCGTAGCCGAATATGACGAATGGATTCAGGACTATGAGCGCATTACCCATTGCCGGGCCGTCGTTTGCGGCGACGATTTTTATACGCCCCAGGGAGCGCCCAATAAGCTGCTGAGCCGCGGCGAGCACGAAGAGCTGGTACGGCGCAGGGATATCATCGAAGAGGCCATGCCGGGGCGGTTTACTATTTTGTTCTCCGACCCGACGTTTTTGGAAATCATGCCGAAGGGCGTGAATAAGGGCATCGGCCTGCATCGCCTGGGCGAGCTGTTCCAGGTGCCTGTCGAACAGATTATGGCCGTCGGCGATTCGCCGAACGACGTCGATATGCTGAAAGAGGCGGGCTTTGCCGTCGCCATGGACAACGCCTCGCCGGCCGTAAAGGACGTCGTGGACTACGTCACGGCCGGCAACGACGATGACGGCGTCGCCAAGGTGATTGAGAAGTTCGTTTCATAGACAAGGAGGCTCTTATGGACCAATTCCATCTGATCATCGTAACCGGCATGTCTGGCGCCGGAAAAAGCCAGGCCGTACAGGCATTGGAAGATATGGGCTATTTCTGCATTGATAATATTCCTCCCGTCCTCATTCCCAAGTTTGCCGAACTATGCATGAAGGGCGGCGAACGAGTCCGTCACGTGGCCCTCATCGCCGATATACGGGGCGGAGAGTTTTTCGACGCCATGAGCCAGTCGCTGAAAGAATTGAAAGCTCAGGGCGTTTCGTATGAAATCGTATTTATCGAAGCATCGGACCAGACCCTCGTACGCCGCTACAAGGAAACGCGCCGCCTGCACCCGCTGGCGCCGCACAGCCGGCTGAGCCAGGGGATTGCAGAAGAACGGAAGCGTCTGGAATCGCTGCGGAAGCACGCTGATTTCATCATCGATACGACGAATTTGAAGCCGAAGCAGCTTAAAGAACTGCTGGTGAAGAAATACGCCATCAGCGAGGGACGGAAGGGCATGAACGTTACGGTCGTATCCTTCGGATTTAAGCACGGCATGCCCATCGATGCCGACATTGTCGAAGACGTCCGTTTTTTGCCTAATCCCTTTTACATCGAAGAATATCGGAATAAATCAGGCCGCGTTCCTGCCGTTCGCGAGTACGTAGAAAGCTTTCCCATATCGGCGACCTTCAAGGAAAAATGGTTTGACATGATCGATTTCCTGCTGCCCAACTACGAACGGGAGGGAAAGAGCCAGCTGGTCATCGCCGTCGGCTGCACCGGCGGCATGCACCGCAGCGTCTGCATGGCCGAGGCCTTGTACAAGCACTTGAAAGAAACGGGCGTAGACGTATCCATCGAGCATCGGGATCTGTATAAAAACGACGTAGAAGAAGACGCGCCGGGCTACGAAGGAATGTAATGGAGGTGTCGGAGTATGCGCTTTTTTAAATGGCTGCATCCGGGACTGCATATCAAGCGATGGCTGTTTCTTTTCGGCTTGGGAATGATGGCGACCAGCTTCGGCCTGGTCCTGACCTTTAACTACCAATGGCTGGGGCAGGTTGAAGAGTGGATGTTCCGCCTGCTGTACGAAATGACCGGCCATTACAACTATACGGTGCTGGCGACGATCGGCATCCTCGTCATCGTGTCGGGCCTTTTCCTCATGGGATGGGCGACGCGCCGGCTCATCCGGACGATGCTGGGCGTCGTCATGCCTAACGAGTCGGAAAACATCAGCGATTTAATCTTGGCTAATCTGCAGCTGGCCAAGGGGCCGAAGGTCGTCGTCATCGGCGGCGGCACGGGGCTGTCGGTCATGCTGCGAGGGCTGAAGACCAAGACGTATAATCTGACGGCCGTCGTTACTGTAGCCGACGACGGCGGCTCTACGGGCCGCATACGGCAGGATTTGGATATCATCGCTCCCGGCGATTTGCGGAACTGCCTGGTCGCCCTGGCCGATAAGGAAGGGCTGATGGAAAAGCTCTTTGCCCATCGCTTCGGCGGCTCCGGCAATTTGACGGGTCACAGCTTCGGCAATTTATTTATCGCCGCCTTGATCGAAGTTCTCGGCGACGTAGAGGAGGCTATGGATGCGACGAGCAAGGTTTTGAAGGTCCGCGGCAAGGTCATTCCGGCGTCGGCGGAAAAAATACAGCTGAACGCGGAGATGACCGACGGCCGGGTCATTTGCGGCGAATCGCAGATTCCTCACGCCCACGGCAAAATCAAACGGGTGTTTACGACGCCTGAACAGCCTAAGGCGATTCAGTCTGCCGTCGAGGCGATTCAGGAAGCCGACGTCATCGTGCTGGGGCCGGGAAGCCTGTATACCAGCATTATGCCGAATCTGTGCGTGCCCGATATAGCGGCGGCCGTGCGGGCCAGCAAAGCCAAGAAGATTTATATCTGCAACGTCATGACCCAGCCCGGGGAAACGGACGGCTACACCGTGTCGGATCACGTCAAGGCCATTAACCAGCATGCCGGCCAGGAAATCGTCGATTTCGTCATCGCCAACAGCGGCGATATTGACACGGCTGTGCTGCAGCGGTATGCCGACGCAGGCTCCCAGCCTGTCGTCATCGACAAGCGGCGCGTCGGAGACTTGGGCGCGACGTTGCTGTCCGCCGATTTGGTAAACGCTGAAAAAGGCGGAACCCACGATCCGAAAAAACTGGCGAACGTCCTCTTCGATTTGATCAACGCCTTGCGGACCGACCTGTCGCCGGAGCTGCTCCACTATTATTTGAAGCGGTATGAGTTGAAGCGCAATTTAAGACGCCGCTAGAGGAGGCATACCCTATGTCCTTTGCTGAACAAGTTAAAAATGAGATTGCTCACTGCAAGCCGGAAAACGCCGCCTGCCGCTATGCCGAATTGGCGGCTCTGCTGTGCATGGGCGGGTCCCTGATGCTTGGCTCCCGCGGGCATGTGGGCATCGAATTCAGCACGTCGAACAACGCCGTAGCCCGAAAGGCCCTGAAGATGTGGATGGAATCCTTTGCCGTTCGTCCGGAAGTGCGCGTGCGCCAGGGCCTTCGGCTGCGCAAGAAAAATTATTATATACTGCGCGTTCCGCCGTCCTTTGCCAGCACGAAAACGCTGCAGCAGCTGTCGCTGTTCCCGAAAGACAAGGAATTTTCAGCTATTGATTTGAAAAATCCAGCCTGCCAGCGGGCCTTTCTGCGGGGCGCTTTCATGGGAGGAGGCTCCGTCAACCAGCCTAAGGGAGATTACCATCTGGAGCTTTTGACAGGAAACGAATCCTTTGCCCAGAAGCTGCTTAAAATTATGTGCCGGTTTCACCTGCCGGCCAAGATGACGGACCGCAAGGGCGATTATCTCGTGTATATAAAAGAGGGAAACGGCGTGTCAGCCTTTTTGCAGCTCATTGGGGCTGACCAGGCCTATATGAAATTTGAAAGCGTCCGTATCGTCAAGGAAATGCGCAACAACGTCAACCGCGTCGTCAACTGCGAAACGGCAAATTTGCAGAAAACCGTCGATGCGGCCATACGCCAGCGCAGAGATATCGAAAAGCTTCAGGCTTCGGGCTTGTACCTGCGCCTGACGCCTAAGCTGCAGGAAGCGGCGGAGCTGCGCATGAGTCATCCCGAAGCGTCCATGAGTGAGCTGGCGACGTTGTCGGGATTGACGAAATCAGGCCTTGCCCATCGGTTTCGAAAGATTTCCGATATGGCAAAGCAAATTGAGGAATGAGAGATAGGATGAACGTAAAGAAACTATATCGAGCCGTTGCGGCGGGACTGCTGATGGCCGGTGCCTTGTGGGGTTCTGCAGGCGCGGTTGACCCAGCCGATCCGGCGGTGATGGGGAAAGTCGTGCGCTTTCCCATGAAGCATATTGCAATGAAAGACCCCGTCGACACGGGGACGCTGATTTTTTCCGACAGCCCGGAATATCCGGAGCGGCCGGGGATTTTATACGGCGACAAGGTAAGCGGCGATTGCCGGGTCTATTTTTATCACATGAACCAGAGCTGGGAGACGTGCAATGTCGTCGTCATGGCCTATAACCCGGCGGACGAGCCTGTCGACGCCGTCGTCAAAGGATGCCAGTACGCCCGGCCCGGCTCGTCTATTTACAGCGTCGGGAAGACATTGTCGACGATGTATTATGAAGGCGACGAGACGATCCATACGGTGAGCGTCCCGGCCCATGGGTATGCGCTGCTGGGCGAACGGCTGGACCACGTCGTCATTTGGCGGGGTCAGCTCTTTTCCGGCATTGTCGACGTAGAGCTTCCGTCGCCCATGTATGTGTCGACAATCATGGTGCCGTCGGAAGAAGACCCCATTGCGTTCGTGCAGAAGCAGATATACCTGCCCAGCGATTCCGTTAAGCTGCGCGGTACGTTTACTGGCAAGGATCGGGAGTGGGATGCCTTGTTTTCCTACGCCCCGAAAGACGGTCCGGCCTATATCAAGGTCGGCGGCGAAGACGACCGGTATTTAGTGGGGCGGGACGTCATGGACAACCGCCTGTCTGTCAACGTGGGAAATTACGGCGTTGAATATCGTATCGGACTGCGCACGAAGGGGAAGGGAGACCTGCATTTGTACTTTAATCCCCAGGGCGGTGAATATGCCGGCGTCATGGAAGTCACGTATAATCAGGGGAAGAAGGACGAAGTTCGGAAAATCGTCGAGCTTCCTCCGAACGCTCTCAGCATTGGCAAGGAGGACGTGTACAGCATGCAGTACGTCGATACCTTTAAGGCCGGAACAGATGTGAACCTTCGGTTTATGCCGCCGGGGGCGGCAAACTTGCCGGTGCGCTTCATCATAGTTCCTGATGAGGATTTGCGGTCTATTGCCGGAGAAGCAAAAACAGATGCATAGCAATGCGGTGCAGATAACAAAAAAAACTCCCGAAAGGGAGTTTTTTTGTTGCCTTGCGGCCGTTTCTATTAAAGTGCAGGTTCTGTGCCGAACCATTTTTTGTATAATTTGGCGTACGTGCCGTCGGCTTTCAATTCCTTCAATGCGTTGTTTACCTTTTCACGCAATTCGGGTTTTTCTTTGCTGACGGCCATGGCGACGTTGCGGTCCTTGATCAAATCGCCGACGAGCTTCAGGCTCTTGTCGCCGCCCTGTTTTAAGTAATACATAGCGACAGCGCTGTCGATCGATACGGCGTCGCACGTACCGGCTTCCAGTTCCATCCAGCCCTGGCTGTTCGTGTCGAATTCTTTTACTGTCGCGCCGTGTTCCTTGGCGTAGAAGGCCGCACGCGAGCCGACCTGAGCGCCGACGGTCTTGCCGGCTAAGCTTTCGTAGCCCGTAATATCCGTGTTGTCCTTGCGGACGACGACAGTATAGCCGCCGCTGAAGTATACGTCGGTAAAATCGACTTGCTTCTTCCGTTCTTCCGTCGCATCCATGCCGGCGGCGATGAGGTCGATCTGGCCGCTCTTTAAGGCTGGGATCAAGGCGTCGAAGCCGAGGTTTTTGACTTCCATCTTGTAGCCGATTTTATCGCTGATAGCCTGGAGGAGGTCGATGTCAAAGCCTACGTCCTTGCCGTCTTCCGTAAATTCAAAGGGCGGGAAGGTCGGTTCCGTACCGACGATGAGCACCTTTTCTTCGCTGGCGGCGCCTTTATTGTCCGCAGAATCGCTGCCGCAGCCGGTGAAGAGAGACACCGCGGCGACAGAGGCGGCGAGTATGGAAAGATATTTTTTGTTCATGTTGAACACCCCTTACAAAGTAAAATTACGCAAGTTCGCTTAAATCCTGCATGATTTGAACGTGAGGCAGGTTGGCAAAGGCGGAAGCGTCGGTCGTGCCCGTCGTCACGGCGGCGAAATCTACGCCTGCATGAAGAGCCGTTTCGGCGTCGATAAGGCTGTCGCCGACGTATAAGATTTCAGACGGCTCGAGATTAAAGCGCTGCTGAATCTGCTGAATCCCTTCGGGAGACGGCTTGGCCTCGCTGACGTCTTCCATGCCGACGACGCAGTCGACGAGAGACTCCAGATGTTCCTTTTCAATGGTCTGATTGATACGCGAACGGGTCTTAGACGACACGATGCAGCAGCGAGCGCCTTTGGCCTTCAAGCGGCGCAGCATAGGCACCGTCTGAGGGTACAGGTGCGTATTATCTACCATGTAATAGTCGGAATAGCGGACTTTATACAGGTAGATGAGCTCTTCGATTCGCTCCGGATTCGTTTCGCCTGTCAGCTGGGCCATGGCGTCGTACATCGTCATGCCGATGGTCCGGCAAATGTCTTCGCGCGGGACGGGGCCGTACCCCTCGTCAGCAAACAGCATTTCAAAGCACATGACGATGCCCTGCTCTGAATTTGCCAGCGTGTAATCAAAATCAAAAATATACGTCGTATACATAGAGATTATTTATCTGCAGGCGGTTCTACGCCAAACCATTTTTTATAAATTTGAGCATAAGTACCGTCAGCCTTGATGTCGGCAAGGGCCTTGTTGACCTTTTCAAGCTGTTCCGGTTTTTCTTTGCTGATTGCCATGGCCAGTCCGTCGTTGAGAACTTCCGATTCCCCGACGACCTTCAAGTCCTTGTCGCCGCCTTGCTTCAGGTAGAACAAAGCGACAGAGGTGTTGATGACGACGGCGTCGCAGGTGCCGCTGTTCAATTCCATCCAGCCCTGGCTGTTGGCGTCGTACTGCTTGACCGTTGCCGCGCCGTGTTCCGTGGCAATGTCGACGGGCTTCGTGCCGACCTGGGCGCCGACGACCTTGCCCTTCAAGTCGTCAAAGCCGTTGATCGTCGTATTGTCTTTGCGGACGACGACGGAATAGCCGTCAAAGAAATAAGGCGTAGTGAAGGCGACCTGTTTAGCCCGTTCCTCCGTCGCGTCCATGCCGGAAGCGATCATGTCAATTTGGCCGCTCTTCAGGGCCGGGATCAAGGCGTCGAAGCCCATGCTCTTGACTTCCATCTTTACGCCCATCTTATCGCAGAGGGCCTGGGCTAAATCCAAATCGAAGCCGACGTATTTGTCGTTTTCCGTAAATTCAAAAGGCGGGAACGTCGGTTCCATGCCGACAATAAACGTGGCGTTTTCCTTTGCGGCGCCGGCGTTATCCGACGAACCGCAGCCGGCGATACATGCCGTCGCCGTCAAAGCCGCGGCAGCCAACATAAGTTGTTTCTTCATCATGTTACCATCTCCTATTGATGCGACTGTATGTCTATTCATCTGTTGCTTTTATAAATTATACTATATAATGCATGAATTTACCAGAATGAAGAAGAGAAGTTGTAAAATTAAATAGCGCGCTGCATAATATTCTTTATATGGACGAAAGTTAATACACGGCTCCATGGAAATGAGGCAAGAGATGCGTATCTCTTTGTAAAATTCTCTTGACAAAGTAAAGAGATAAAGCTTATAATATAAAAGCCGTTGAGGCAAGCCAGAAATTACGAAAAGTAATCGGTTGGGAATTGTCAAAAGAACTTCAAAAAAGTGCTTGACAAGCTCGGACGAGTCTGGTAAGATATACAAGTCGTCGCGAGACGGCATGGCCTTTGAAAACTGAACAGTGTGATACGAAACAATACGCCAGAGTGCGAGGTCTTAGCAATAAGATTTCAAAACAGGTAATACCAATAATAAGTAAGAACGAGCAATCAGCTCTTCACATATCATGGAGAGTTTGATCCTGGCTCAGGACGAACGCTGGCGGCGTGCTTAACACATGCAAGTCGAACGGGAGGACATGGGAAGCTTGCTTCCTATGGACTCTAGTGGCAAACGGGTGAGTAACGCGTAAGCAACCTGCCCTCCGGATGGGGACAACAGCTGGAAACGGCTGCTAATACCGAATACGTTTTCATTGCCGCATGGCAGTGGGAAGAAAGGTGGCCTCTGAATATGCTACCGCCGGGGGAGGGGCTTGCGTCTGATTAGCTAGTTGGAGGGGTAACGGCCCACCAAGGCGACGATCAGTAGCCGGTCTGAGAGGATGAACGGCCACATTGGAACTGAGACACGGTCCAGACTCCTACGGGAGGCAGCAGTGGGGAATCTTCCGCAATGGGCGAAAGCCTGACGGAGCAACGCCGCGTGAGCGAAGACGGCCTTCGGGTTGTAAAGCTCTGTTATACGGGACGAACGGCTAGTGTGCCAATACCACATTAGAATGACGGTACCGTAAGAGAAAGCCACGGCTAACTACGTGCCAGCAGCCGCGGTAATACGTAGGTGGCAAGC
>ENA-OWPN01000227-OWPN01000227.1-human-gut-metagenome-genome-assembly--contig:-NODE-227-length-97284-cov-9.162338_pt1 | contig 97284 bp, 101 predicted proteins | sample MGYA00248266_ERZ651850 | MGnify/ENA primary metagenome ERZ651850 (study PRJEB26924, sample SAMEA4378296) | human gut metagenome | biome: human gut; feature: human-associated habitat; material: faeces... | reverse complement strand
TCTCCAACAAATGAGGTCTTGAAGGTGAATGGATTAGTGGTCATTAGATTCTCCATCATTTCAGTGAGGATATTCTCAATGTCTATATTACCATCCTTGTCAGCTATAAGGTCTAAAGCCTTGCTTACCTTACTAAAGTTCTTATCTAATGCTCTTGTAATAAGAGGTTTCATAAAACCAATCATAGGATTAGTTTTAGCCATAGTAGCCATCAGCAGGAACTTCCTTTACCTTTTCTACTTGCTTCTCAATTATTTCCATAGTAGCAATTTTTGAAATTAGTTATTGTTTTATCTCTCTTATTGTAAGCTTACAGGTGCAAAGGTAAGTAATATTTCTTAGGATGCCTATCAATGCTAAAGCCCCATATATCATATTGATATACAGGGCTTTAACTTAGTAATATGTTGCTAAAAGAATAAAAAAAAAAGCAGCCTTATCTGGCTGCTCTATCATGCTTGTAGAATACACTTGTTATCTTATCATATATGTAGGTTATAAGGTAAGCATCTACCTCATCATTATCTTCCTGAGGAGTATATCCTATATATCTCCATATAGAGTTCTTTATGTGCTCAGCTTCATGGATAATGCTACTTCCCCTCTTAGAATTGATAGCCACAAGAGATGCCCCATATTGATTTATGGTTATAGCTTTGGCTTCCTGCTCCATTTCTTCTTTGGGCAAGAATCTTCCTAACTCCTCCCACTTGTCAAATATGACTACAGTGAGTTTATAATTAAATATAGGTATTATCATCTTCTTTTGGGTTATCATATCACTTTCCTTTACTATCTTTAATAGTAGGCTTCTTATGACTCTTAACATATAAATACAATATTACAAACAGGAATAATCCTGTTATAGTTCCATGAATCATCAACAGCTCTAAGTCCTCAATTGGAATACCTACATAGTAGTCAATTATGTTTATTATATCAGTTACCAAGATATAATGTAAGAACATCTTATGATATAAACAAAACCTAAATACTGTTGCAGATAAATACATAAATATCCAAGGCAATATAGACATTCCTGCCAGATTACTCAATACAGGAATGTCTATATAAAAATAGGATAAAGCTGTGTTTAGTACATATACTAATGATATTAACATAGGTATATATTTAAGCATTAGTATAAGTAACTTGTACATACTCTTATTTAAGTTTTCCTCCACAGCCATACCTTGTTCTCTTAATACCAGCCTTTGGTGACATTGGCTTTGGTCTTCTCTTTCCTCTTGCCATAATTTTACACTTTTAGTTATTTACCTTTCTTACCTTTACCTTTTCCCTTACAACCACATTTCTTTGCCATAACTATAGAATTTTAATGGTTATTTTCTCACCTTTATCATGCTTGTCTTTAAGGAGCTTATATAGCTCTTTGAAAGTCTCTCTGCTGTTTATTACCTGACCTCTGACTTTATTAACACCTACTAACAGGCATCCTGCTGAGTCTTTATCAGTATTACCAGCATGAATAAGTATGCCTTCAAATCCCTTTACATTAAGTAATCTTGGTACCTTACCATTACATACTTGCTTGTAAAAACTATTAGTACAATACTTAGGAGAGATAACATCTAAGGTAATCTCATAAGTACCTTTTGGGATAGCTGTAATTGAGGGCTTTTTCAATTCCCTAATCTTAGCTATGCTCATAGAGTCATCTAACCCCCTATCAGCATCTTCAAGTACATTGCAAAACCACTTTCCATCAATAGTAAGATTACTTATGGTGTAGCTCTGCTTCTTCCATTTTCTGTCCACTATTAACTCCATGCTCATTAAAAAGGTTTAAGTTTCTCTTTCTCAGTTGGCAGGTAAGGTCAGTACATATGGAACTCATAAGGTTAAACATCTGTTTCCTAAGTTCCCCCACTTCCTGCTCCAATTCTGCATTTCTTTTTAGTACCTCTTCCAATCTCTCTCTATTATCAGCAGAGAGCTTCTCATAAAAGTCCAGTGATTCTTTCATGTTATTTATGAGGTTACTATCAACTTCACTATCATACTTCTTTCTTGCAAAGAACCATGATGTCCAGCCACTGACTATTGTGGTAATAAGCCCTATACCTCCAGTGATTAGTATTCCTAAGTCAATCATAATTATTCTACAATTTCAATAAATCTTTGTTGTTTGTTCTCAATATAAGGGTTCTTCTCCACAACATTCACTTCTACTACTTTATGCTTCTTTTGAAATAGCCTGAGTAACCAACATTTCTTTGGAGGATTTATAGTCTCCTTCTTATAGTCCACCATTATATACTTCTCACTAACAAACTTAGGGTCTGTAGTAATTGTACTTGGATATTTAAGCCCAAGCCTCATTTGGTACCACTTATCTCCTATAAGTGTATCTATATTTAATGTAGGTTCTCTGAACAGAGTATCTCTAAATACTATTGTATCTTTCTTTGTAGCCTCAGATAAAAGATATTGCATCTGTTTCAAATTATCATCCTTTATCTTTAACTCCTTCCTGACATCATTCATCTTCTGCAAGATAGAGTCATTATAGTAGTTAAGCTGCTCTACAGTAAACTTAAATACCCTGTTCTCTTCTTTTAGGGAGGAGTTCTCAGCTATAAATGCCTTTTGATTAGACATTGATATTGATATTTCCTCTTTAAGGTCTTGATTCCTGTTGTACAATGTATATGTACTTACAGCAAGCAAGCTCATCAAAATGACTATTCCAATCCTTATATATTTCTTCACCATAAGCACATACTTTTATCAGGGTGCAAATATACATAAAATAAATCACCTATGCAATAGCATAAGTGATTTATTTATAAATTTCAAAACTTAATATATATATAGATATTCTACAATAAAACTAGATAAAATATTATTGTAATAAAGTATTAAGTTTGCTGAGATATTTTATAATAAAGCAATATTATTTTTAATATATAATGCTATAAGTTTAGCCATATATGTTCTTACTTCTTTTGTGGCAGGATGTAAATTGTCTTTCATTTTTGAATTTAACATACTTATTGTATGCACCCACGTACCATCCTCTAATTGTCTAGGAGAATTATTAGATACAGAATCATTTGAACCATTGTAACCCTCTCTTTGCCATACACCATTTGAATCCCAATATCCATTTGTTTCAACAGATACATATTGCTCTCTTTGCATGGCTGTAAAATTCCACAATTTATACAAAGGAATACCCCATATATCTGCAACAACTTCTTGTGCTTTTGTGACCATATACCATTGATTTGTAGTGTTATTATAAGTACCACATATCATCACATTTGCCCTCGGATTAAAATCGAATATTTTCTTCAACACATAATTCATAGCTCCCACTGCTGTATTTCTATTGTATATATCTTCTGGAATATCAGCAAATTTAGAAAGGTCACTTTCATTATAACTATCATTATGTATATGGTCAAAAACAAATAAGTCAGGCATATTGTCCCAAGTAAGATATTTCTGTATCTTTCCTTCTATAAGCCCAAAATCTTCTATATCATCAGAATTATCCCAACACATTGCCAAACAAGATTTTCTAAAATTCTTATACGTATTTAGCATTATATCCTGCGGTTTAGCTGTTGGAGTGGTCTGCTGTTCATCGTCTGTCTTATCACCAACAAAATCACCGCCTAGCAATTCACCATATCCTACAACATCAACTAATTCAGCATCATCATATCCTTGAAGTTTAAGGTTTGCTTTTCTCTGCTCAGTTGTCCAATTTTGCATTATATCATACTTTTCTTTTTGAGTATAAGATAAAGCATAAAGTACGTTAGTATATGAACAACCTCTTATACCATACACATCGCCTAAAGGGTTATTCGGTTCAGCAATATTCTTACCAATTCTTACCATAGAAGCACCTTGAGATTCATTGATAACATTTGCTCCTAATAATTTCCCACATATATGCGGATAACTCGTGTTATTGCTGGCACCTTGAGCAGGAATAGATGTACCATACCATACAATTTTTTTCCCTTGCCAACTTTCTATTGAATTACTTTCACTTTCTAGCTTCTCTACTTTTTCTATTATCCCGGATTTTGGACTGAAAGATATTTCCATTTTGTTGTTTTTGCTATAACATATCTCTAACAAATAGGATTTTTTAGAAAGTTCCCATTCTGTTCCACTTAATTCTCCGGTCTTGTAATCTATTATATTCCCATAAACATCTCTTATTAGATTATAAGCAGAACCAGATCTTAAATACTTAATATCAATTTTTTCCGCCCCAAATGGTATTTCTATTTTTTGTATTCTAAAATTTTGCAATTTTGTTATACTTCCGGTTGGACTTGAATAATATTGATTTTCTAATATTACTTTTGTCTTGTAAAAGTTTCCATATCCAATTTGATTTTGCAGACTTAAAAGATATTGTTCAAGTATATTGTATTCAACATCAAATGCAAAATCAATTCCATTCCTTTTTATATATGAAAAATCTATAAATATAGAGTTTTGCGGTATTTGAATTTCTTCTGCTATGTTATCAAACCCCCCTAATATATTCCCGTAACAATCCCTAAACAAAGAATATGCCGTTCCGATTGTAGCTTTCGTAACATTTAATTTTGTAGCTTCTTTTGGTATTATATATCTTTCAATGCAAAATGAACCTATTTCTCCTATAGTACCATTAATATTTTTATAATATTTACCATCAATTCTATATATAGGTGTGTTACCAAAAAAATTATTATTTTGTATGACATCAGCCAAATATCCTACTCCATTGAATGCTTTTCTTGATGAATTACTAATATTAGATAATTCAGTTACTAATGATTCATCTTTAGGAATTAATTTATGTATAGTTATATTCTTTAGTCCACCATACACATTAGAAATTAAAGTTTTAGCATTTTTAGGTTTTACTGAATCTGTACTAATTGATATACTATTAGCCAAAGATTTAACTTTACTTATGATACTTCCAAACTCGTCTAACCAAAGTATAATTGGGGCAACCTGACCTGTTATTGTTTTTATACTAACAGCATAGATATCAGTCAAATCAGTTAATTTAATATATGAAAAATTTACAAAGTCTATTTCATCCCCTTTTGTGTTAATATATTTATTAGCTACAACATCATATTCTGTAATTTCATCACCTATACTAAAATTAGTATAATGAAAGTCATTTTCAACTAATTGTGTTCTTTTTTCTAAATCATTTACATTATCTATAATGCTAATATATGATTTAGAATAAGAAATTCCGAAATTTGAATATTGTGAGATTTTTGCAGAATAGTTAGGAGGCAAAGCAATTACTTGAATCCCATGTAATGTAGATTTGAATACCATCTCATTATTCTCATCAAATATTGCAAGATTAACATAATAATTAGTATTGAACATGTCTCCATCATAATATGCTTGTATAAAAATGAAATCACTATCATCTGTGATATTACTTATTGTATATGTTCTATAAGAAGATGGTGCTGCTGATATACTTCCGTCTATATTTAAAGCTCCAACTTCATAGTCATCTACATTTGTCGTTATATCATTATTTAATTGGATACCTGTTCTAATAAATCCTTTTTCAAATTCAGAGAATACTTTAGTAACTGCCCCTTGTGATATAGCTTTAGTTGTACTATCCCCCAACTCTTGGGCTAAAACTGCTGAAGATATTAACTCTATCCACTTACTAACATCAGACCAATTTGATACAGAGTCTCCAGTAAATATATAGGATTTCCACCCTTCAGATGTTTGAAATTTACCTTGAAATCCAAGTACTCTGTCCTTTGAAGGTACCTTAGCAATAGCCTGTTCTAGGGTAAGTACCTCAGCTATATGGTCACTATTATAGTTAGTAGAGATATTAACTACACCTCTCCTATTTATAATATTATCAAGTCTCTCATTTTCCTCATCATAAACAGCCTTAACAGAAGTAACAGGATATACATCACTACTTTGAGTACCTCCCACTAACTCATTCTCTAATAATTTCTTAATTTTTCCAGCCATAATTATCCTTCAGATTTAGTTACTGTTATTTCTATTGTTGATTTATCACTAAGAGTTGCTGTACCCCCAATTATATTACCTTCAGCATCAGCAGTAAATTCAATAGCTGTTACTGAAGCTCCGTTTTCACCAGTAGGTCCTTGAGGTCCTGTAGCACCTGTTTGTCCTGCTGGACCCTGTGGTCCTGTATTACCAGTATTACCTTTGTCCCCCTTATCACCTTTAGGTCCTTGTACTCCAGATGAAGCATCTATCCAACCATTTAATCCATAGAATTTAAGTTTAAATGTACCATCTTCTAATGGTAAAAGCCACCCAACTTCCTTTGTGTTGGGGGCTGTGTTTGATATAACTATTTTATTTATAATCATAATTATTTAGTGTTAGTTGTAGGTTTCTTATTAAGTGCCTTTCTCTTTAGAATCACATCATCCTCATGCTTCTTCTTATCAAGGCTTAGTTTCTCTCTATCAAGTTTAAGTCTTTCATCAAATTCTCTTATTTGCTCCATTAGCTTATCTTTAGCCTCTTGTGAATATTCAGGTTCTATTATGCCATCATCTTCACTATTTTTGCTATAAGCCTGCATCTGTGCAATAAGAATTTTTGTCTCATTATCTCTTTGGTTAAGAGCATCCTCCTGTTGCATCTTAGCCTGTTCCATTTGAGCCTTCTGTTCTATCTCCTGTTGCTGTACTTGCAACTGCTGTTGCTGTGCTTGAGCCTGTCTTTCTTGGATACTTCTTTCATCCTTTTCAACAAGTCTCTGCTTCTCAGCAAGTGAAGATGAACTAAATAACTTCATAATAGTTGAGAATGATAGAGTCTGGTTCTGCAATGCTGCCTGAGCTAAAGCATCAAGTTTTGAGTTTAATTCCTGAATGCCATTACTATTGTCCACTACAAGACCATAATCAGCTTCTGCAAATTCATCACCATCTATCTCCATAACTCTCATTGAATTATCTGACAAGATGTATTGGAATTTCTTGCTTCTGCCTCTCAATGCTATCTTAGCTGTTTCAAGCAAGCACTCTAATGCTCTCTTCTTGACATCCTCATGTACTACAAATAGCCACTCTGTAATGTGAGAAGACTGCATCATACTTCTCTCTACTCCACCTACTGTTTCTCTATTACTTACCTGACCTTCTCTTTGCTTAGTAATACCAGCAACTTCTGCCATTTCCATCTTGATAAATTCAAGAAGATTAATGTATTGCTGTATCTGATTGCCATCAGAAGCTGTAATTACACCAGTAGAAGCATTATTTAGTGCACCTGCAAGTTTACCTGTAGCTGCACCCACATTACCTTCATTGAAGCTATCCTCCACTGCAAGACCCATAGTCTTTGCATAGTATAACCACTTCTCTACATCCCATCCCTTAGGTTTCTTAGCAAAGTCAAGTCTAACTAATGAACCCCAGTTCCTTGCTATCAGCTTGTTTAACCTATCATGTATTGCATCATACAGATAGTTATATGGCTTCATCATATCTACCAAGCTGAATGGTCTGTTGTCATTAAGGTTATAGATAGAGCCAACAATTCCAAAATGACATCTTGAAGGATTACTTAATCTGTTATATTGAACTACTCTTGGTCTCATATTGACATAAATGTCTGTACCAATCTTAGTTCCTTCCCATGCTTCATTGATGTAGAATATCTGCTCTTCCTCTCCAGAATCCTTATCTATTACATAAGTCTCTGGGTAGAAGTTAAATACTTCTTCACCTGTTTGAGGGTCATAACTTCTTACCTTCTTAATCTTTCTTCTTGACTTCCAATATACTCTAAGTACTCTCAAGTTTCCTGCAACATCATAAGGAAGAAGTGAGTTATTAACTCCATCATATCCTCCTAATGGGTCCCAAAAGAATCCCTCTGTACTTATTTCATCTCCTATCATGTGGTTATTGACAAAGCCATATCTCTCATCAATGTTATCCATAGAGTCTGTAGCAGCTTGACCTACATGGTCAGGCATCTTCTCTATATACTCCATATCTTTCTTTGTCAATACATCATAATAGGTATCAATGACCTTGCCTGGACTCCAATAATCTTCAAGGATTATCATGTCTGCATCCTCAATTTTATTGCTATATCCTGACTTAAAGATTCTTACTTTGAGTGGGTTCAGCCTTTCAATAGTAGGTTCACCTCCTACAATATCACATTGATAAATCTCTTCACCAACTGCCATTGCATCCATGAACCCTTGATTGAACATTAGGGGAATATTCAACTCCTTTACATAGTGGTTAAGGAGAGCATTAGCCCTGATTTCCCTCATGTCCTGCCACTCATAGGTATAGTAGTCATTTATCTTCTCAAGCTCTTGATTAGCCTCTTCTTCTGACTGAGAAGTGTTAGATACCCACTCTTGCAACTTCTGTAGTAATTCTTGCTTCTTGTTATTCTCTATCTCTGTAATAGCATTAGGGTTAGTAACTACTACCTTGAAGTCAAAGACTCTTTTACTTTCCTCACCTCTAAGCACATTCAACTTACTATTCATAATAGGATAGTGTTGAATCCTGTCAGGTATGAAACCTGCCTGTAGCTTTTCAGGATTCAGTATCATTTCAAGGTCACTCATGTGGAGTTTACCATTGAGCAAGTCATAGTTAATTTTCTTATGTATTACAGATTTTCTAACTAAGCTATAATTGAAGAAGGTCTTACTGTCTGCCCAATCCAAGTGCTTCTTCCTCCAAGCTTTATTTTTCTTACTGAAGGGAAGTTGCTGTGGAGGCAAATTTATCATTTCATATCCCATTATACTTCAATTTAATTACTGTGCAAAGGTAAGTAAAATCCTTGACCTATGCAAGTATATAAGTAATTTATTAACCATCAGTCTCCATTTTTACTAAATTTACTGCCTAAACTTAAAGTCATAGTTTCTCTTAAAGAATGGGTCATTACCATCATAGCTATTATTAGCCCTCTCCTGCTTTTCCTTACTAACATCTCCTTGGTATCTTATCATTCTATCTTCTCTTAGAAGCATTAGCATACCCATAGCAGATATTCTATCAAAGTTACCCTCAGAGTTATAATTAATAAGCTCTTTCAGCAGTGCTCTATTTCTTACAGTAAATAGTCTTGGAACCATCACTTCTTTCTCTTCCCCATCAATAGTCTGCATAATAGGAACTGGAGCTAATAGCCAGCTTCTCAATCTACTTCTTGCATAAGCATTAATAGCAGGAGAGGCATTAGTACCTTTTGATTTGTTACCATAGCCATCCTTCATCATCTGCTTTTCCTTTAAGAAGTCAAGCACATCAGTAAGTAAGTAAAGACTATTTCTGGTCGAGAAGTGAGAGAATAGACCTTTCTTATTATACTCATAGTTTAGCCTACCATTGTAGAATAGGCAGAGCTTTCTACAAATCTCATAGTAGTCATCAGCAAAAGATGGTCTTCCAGTGTACTCAGCTACTATCCTATCTGTCCATAAATCCAATACAAATATAGAACCTAAAGACATGGTATTTGACTCATCATCATCATAAGGGTCAGCACCTAATATATACCTGTCATTATATGGCTTACCTGTATTTCTATCAATTTCAGGTAATTGATATATTTCAATAGCACCCTCTATCTTATTATCCTTATGAGGAAAATCCCTAATAGGCATAGCAGAAGTAGGCTTATACTCTACCTGACCATCTTTATTAAATACCAAATCACCTACATATACATCATCATATTCTGTAGGATTAGCATCTAATTGACCTATTCTTTCAGTCAAGTCAGCTACAGGGAACATGTTTACACCTGTCTTAACAATAGCCTCAGCAGGAGTAATAGGCACCTCAGCAATAGTCTTAATGATAGTATTTGGGTCAGTAGAATTGTACTTCACTCTATACCTATTCATCAATATCTCTATGAGAGCCTTAATTACATCAGATACACCATCCTCATTATAACATCCCTTCCTGTTTACATAGCCAGGAAAGAAGAAAACAAAGTAGGGTTTACCTTGATTGTACTTATCAAATACATTAGGCAAAGCATACATATTATAACCTTTGGGGTTATACATGATTTCCTGAGCACCAGCAAAGTCTGATTCATTATCACCAGCAGTACCTAACATATAGATTTGCCCAAAGACAATATCACCTTCCTGTACTGAAGGCAAAAGCACATTATACAAATCTACAAGTCTTGGAAATGTACCAAACTCCTCAATAAGAATCTTGGCAGCTCTCTTACCTCTCAACTTAGACTCATCATCCTTAGATGATACTCCAAGTACTGTATTCTGAGTGCCTCTTTCAATGTCCAATTCTACATCCTTATACCCCATTATCCATGTCATTTCCTGTAAAGAGTTCTTTAATCTCTTTCTTGGGAACTGGGTATTGGTTGCACAGAAGTTAGCCATATCTACAAACTTATTAAGGACACCATCCTTAGTAAGGTACTCTTTCTGATAGGCAGTTACTATACCCTTTACCTTCTCATGTGCTTCCTCATTCTCACCTACTACAAAGATATGGTTAAGTATAGATGCAAGACTATATGATTTACCTTTACCTCTGGAAGCAAGCTCAGCCATGTGCTGACCTCCCTCAAAGTTATTATATAAACCACCATTTGATGCTTGGTCTAAGCAATGGAACCTCCAATAGATTCCTTCCCAACATTCAGGAAGTGCTTCTACTCTGTCAGCTCTTTTGGACTTTCTCTTCTTACCATTCTTATCCTTATACTCTCTAATCTTGGAGAGCATCATGGGAGAGTAGTTAAGAAACCAATACATATATCCTGTGACCCACTCTCCATCACTTTCTCTTACATAACCATCCCAGATTCTCCTTCTTTCCTCTCTTACCCACTTGCCATATTCACTATTAGGATTGGCATTAGGTCTGAGGTTGGTAAATGTACCATACTTTTCATAATGTATGGCAGATGGTCTGAAATAATCCATATCCTCTAATATATGAGGATTAGCCAAGTCTACAATGATTCTACCTCTATCATCCCTTGGTCTATCCTTAGCATATTCTCTTGTAGGACTTATCAATCTCTTGACAAATTCCACATTATTTATAATATCAAATAACTGGTCCTGAACCTCCTGAGGAAGGCTATTAACCAATTCCTCAGTCAGCTCAGTCTGATATTTATTCATTGGTATTTTCTGAAACTCCATTATATTCTCCCTTTATAACTGCTTCATAAAAATCAGAGCCTATCCAATTGAATATTAGTGTACTCAACATGATATTCATCTCTCTTAACATATTCTCTTCCTGACCATCAGGAACCTTAGCAGTATGTTGCACTGTTATTACTCTATAAGATTTACCTCTCTTGGTAAACCAGAGAGTGTACTTATAAATCTTATAAACCTTGAATGAGGAATGAGGCATAATTTCCTTCTGCAACACCATGTGTCCTACATTCCCAATTCCTCTCTCACTTCTCCTTGTCTCAATATGTTTATTAAGACCCTCTATAATATCTTCTGCTTTCATAGTTACAATGCTAAGTCATCCTCAAATATAGTCTTTTCTCCCTGTCCTCTCATCTTACCTGAACTTCTCATTTCAGAATTAAGTGCTTTCTCAGCCTCATCCAAATCTCTGATGAGAGGTGTAATTTGTTTCACAATGGCTGTAATCTCCTTGAACTCCTTAACCTCAAGACTGTCAAAGTCCAACTCCCTTAGTTTTGCCCTAAACTTATTAACCATAAACCTCGTGTCTTCAAGGAGTAATGCAGAGATTGGCTTGAAGGACTTATAAAATTCCATTGCTTCTGTTACTATCCTATCTGGTTCCCATTTAGGAGGTAGTCCTTCTCCCTCCTTAATAGCTTCCATCCTCTCCTTGTCATCTACAAGGTATTGATAGTCACTTCTTGGGTCACAGAAGAAGTATATGAAGCCAAGTTCCATAATAGCCTTATCCTTATTAACAGTCTTATCTCTTTGCCATATCTGCCTAAATGGTTTAAGAGCAAAGGCTTCCTCAGATATTACTATCTTGTAACCCTCATATTTGAATAATTTCAACATAAAATCTGGTAAAAAAAAAAGAGTGTATCAAGATTAGTTTTCCTGATACACTCTTTTGAGTTATACAATTAGTTTCTTCTTCTCTGGTTGAATAATAGGTGAAGGAGTTGGGTCAGGAACTTCCTCATACTCTTCAATAATGAAGTCAATATCCCTATCCTGTAGCAATAGGCACTGCTTTCCATCCATCTCAACAACATCAAAATTGTAAGTAGTAACAGGATTGTCAGTTACAATTCCATCTTTAAGAGTGCCTGCTTGATGTTTTCTTACTGCAAACCTTGTAGGGTTTACACACACTATATCACCTACCTTTATATCTCTTACTGAACTACCTACTGCAAGTACAGTCTGATACTCTTTTAATCCACCTTGCTGTTTAGTAGTATCAATTAGACCACCTCTTGTAGTTACATCATGTTCATACTTATCCATTGTAGTGATAAGTGCAGTGAACATTGGCTTTATTTTCTTAACCTTCAACATACTCAATAACTTTTATACCATATTCTACAGCACAAGAGTGCTCAATCTTACAACCTCTATACTTATCCCAGTCCTTAGCAAAATATGCAGCATCTGCCACAGATAATAGCTCAATTGATTTACCCAAGAACCATAGAGGTCTTGCATCTACTGGTGCATCTTTGAAGAAGCTATCAATTACTTCCACATCATCATTGAGTACTGCCTTAGCCTCTTCCACAGCTTTGGCTCTTTCAGCTTCTATTTCTTCATTTGTCTTGCCCTTCATGGGCTGACTAATAAACAATTTCTTCATTTCTTCTCCCTTATCTGTTTAATAAACTTGAGTCTCTTTTTCATACCTAACATCCTATCATAAGTGCAAGTCAGTTTACCTAATGATGGAATGTTGAAATTTGTTCTTAACTTAGCAAAATCCTCTTCATTAAGATTCTCCTTTAATGGCAAGGACTGTATAGATTGGTTAATGAATAACCAAAATGCCTTATATGTTTTATCTACCACTTCTTTAGGTAAATTCAACTCTTCAGAAACCTTACCAATTATATCAGGATAATTCATTTCAATTCAAAAAGTAACAATAGTTGGAAAGTGCCAGTCTCTTCATCAATGTTAGGGATAAATCTTGGATTAATCTTACCATCAATAATGACCTTATTTTTCCTTAGCTTGCCCATAATTACTTGAAAGTGTGGGAGAGTGATATTACACTCTTCCCTTACTTTCTTCTTTGTATCTTCACTCATTGTAACCTTATCAAGTATCTCATTATCCTTGATAACTTTACTGAGTTCATATCTTTGCTTGACAAAGGATGTAATTACATCAATCTCTCTATCAGTTAGCTTATGAAAAGGCTCTAAAAATTCAAACCAATATCTAAAGAATTTACCATTTAATGAAGTGGGTATTCTGACGATGTTATTTGCTTTCTTAACCATCTTTATATTTCCATTTATACCCTCCAGCAGAAATTCTTTCTCCTCTACAGCAGGTAGCAATATTTCTATGAGAAATACCAGTTTGCTTTGATGCTTGAGATGTAGAATAGTATTCAGCTATAGGTTCATTAAATATAGTAAGTTGGATAACTCTTTTCCCTAAAGCTTTAGATATTCTTTCATTCCTGCTACCATAGTTATTGTTATCTTTTGAAGATAACATTTCAAGATTTTCTACTCTGTTGTCAGTTTTAACTTCATTCTTATGATTCACTTGTAAATCATCAGAATAATTAGGTAGGAAAGATTTAGCTACTAATCTGTGTATAGTAGATGTTTTAATATTTCTTCTATCCTGAAGAACCACCTTTAAGTAGCCATCTTCAGTAAATGCAGGTTCTAATATTCTAACACATCTAACTCTACCAAGATTGGATACTTGATATAATCCATTATATCCTTCTATATCTCTCCACTCTTCCTTCATCATGTATTTTACTCTTCAGTTTTAATATCTGGTGTTTCCTCTTCCTCAACATCCTCAGGAACTGTCATAAGCTCCTCAATTTCAGCAATACACTTTTCAAGGAAGTCTTGCTTGAACATGTGTCCATTCTCTACTACCTTAAACAAGTAGTCAAGTCTCTTGAACATATTACCCATGTTAGCAGCTTGCAGCTTCATATACAACTGCTTAGCTTGCTCACTAAGCTGATGAGCTATATTCTCCAACTGCTCATAAGACATCTTTTCAGGTCTCTCTGTTTCCTTTGTTGTTGGCTGCATCTCTACAACCTTTCCCTTTTGCTCTTCCATTTTACTTTATAATTAAGTTGTTAATACTCTTCAAGGAATTTATGTCCATATCTATTCTTATATAGAGTCTCCCACTCTTCTATTGAACATTCTCCTATATCAGTGGAGCCACACTCATCACAGTAATCTGAATCCTCCATTCTTGGAATGTTCCTAATATTCAATGATAGACAATGCTTGCAGTACAGTACTGGCACTTCATTGTAATCATTAGGCTGATTTTCTGTGTTTAAGTTGCTCATAAATCATCTTCTTTCTTTCATTAATAGTTCTACTGTGATGTCCCTTTCTCTTACAAGTATTAGCCTTGTTATTGAAAGGTATCTTAGGAAAGATAATACCATCAAGAGATACATGACCTCTTTTGATTGCTCTCCTTACAGACTTGAACTTGCTTACTGCTTCATAAGTTCTTAGGTGAAGAATACCTTTTTCATAGAAATCTCCCACAATATCTACTCTATTCTTCTCCATGTAATCCTTGAACTCTTCTTCACTCATCAAGGGTCTTTCTATTGTCTTCTGCTCTTCCATTTCCATAATGTTTTTATCTAAAGTAGATTAATACAAACTGACCATTCTCTTTAAGAAGAGAGACTATATCCTCTCTCTTAATTCCTTCCTCATTAGCTGACCTTACAATACCTCTGATTGTAGTATCAGTTAATGCAGTCATAACTTGATGAACCTCTGAACCATTGGTCTTTTTGGTTCTTGCCATCTTTGCCTTTTCTATCTCTTCCATATTATCTGAATTAGTTGCGGAGGGTGGACTCGAACCACCAACACAGTATTACTGCTTCTCAAGGTTATGAGCCTTGCATGTTTCCATTACACTACCCCACGATGTATATTTGAGCAGATAGTGGGAATCGAACCCACACATTAACATTGGAAGTGTTACATACTAACCTTTATACTATACCTGCATTTGAGTAGATAATCAGATTTGAACTGACCCCTTGACATTGGCAATGTCATATGCTAACCACTAACACCATACCTACATTATAGAGCCTCCTGAAGGATTTGAACCCTCAATCCCTAAAGGGCGAGGGATTTTAAGTCCCTTGTGTATTCCAGTTCCACCATTAGACCATTTTATTTTTCCCTCTGTAATTGTCTGTCAGAGCATGGCAATTAGGACATAAGAGCTGTAAATTACTTATTTCATTATTACTATTATTACCATCTTTGTGATGTAGCTCTAAAGGTATCTTTTGTCCTTGCCATTCAGACAATCCACATCTCTCACACCTATGTTCTTTTATATTCTCTGAAAGCAATCTTCTCTTTAGATTGTTTGAATTATATCTTGAAGGATTTACAAGAATCCTACTAAGAGGGAATTTCTTAACTACTGGAGAATATCTCTCACCAGAGTTCCACCCCTGACCTGTAAAGTGGGAAGTATCTATATTGTATAAATCAATAGCTTGATGTATAGTTCTGTAATTCCCTCCTACAGGCTTTATATGCAAGTATCTACATACTTGTGCTATACTAAGGCTGTTTCTTATAGCCTCTTCATATACTTCTCTACTTCTTAATTTTGTCATTAATAAGGTCTTATATCACATAAGTGGAATAAGTAGTCATACTTATTGATATTCTGAATAAAGGTTTCACATTCAGATATTATACCTTTATAAACAGTCTCTTGAGGAATCTTATCATAAAATGCAAGAGTAGCAGACTTAACTTCACTAATAAAGTCAAAAGCATTCAGTGCATCACTCGGAGTTCCCTTGATAGCATTAGGTTGCATTTTACCAAGTATTCCCATATATCCTTCTGCAAGACCATCCTGATAATCATCCAAAATGTCCTTAAATTCATCAAGATATACATGAATATTCTTCTTAGGTGCTGCCCAATGCAAGTTCTTACACTTAGTCTTCCAACCTTCAAGTTGATTTAAGAAGTTAATAAAGAACTGAGAACCAGATACTTCTGTACTTCTGCTTGATTCCATTGGAGTAAATAGGCTATCTTCTTCAAACATATTCTCTTATTTTGATGTTGCAAAGTTAAGCAAAATAATTGGAACTACCAAATATTTTCCTAATTATTTTCAAATTATTTTTAGTACCCTCTAAGAGACTCGAACTCTTACACTACTATTACTTCATACTGGAGCCTAAATCCAGCGTGTCTACCAAATTCCACCAAGAGGGCATTATAAGTACTCCTGAAGAGACTCGAACTCTTAATCTTTATTCCAAGCCCTGACTTTTGAGGTCAGTGTGTATTCCAATTCCACCACAGGAGTATATAGTGGGTACTCAAAGAATCGAACTTTGTTCTAAGGATTTTCAGTCCTCCGCAATGTAACCATACCTGCCCAGCACCCATAATGACTTATTTGTGTCTCTACCCACATCACCTTCCATAAGTCAAGGACAAAGATTTCTATTGAAGTGGGGCAGAAAGGAATCGAACCTTAAACAGCCTGAGGCAGTGGATTTACAGTCCACACTAATTCACCACATTAAAGCTACCCCATATAATATTTATTATTCACTCCAGCATCAAAGGAACTATATTCCAACTGGAATAGTTCCTGTAGGTGTCCAAGTATAAGTCTTAGCAGCTTGTCTAAAGTATGCCTTAGCACCTCTCTTAATTAATGAAATAACCTTTCTCATAACATTAAAATTTGGAGTTAATAATATGTTATGTTCCCCCATAAGGAGTCGAACCTTACTCTCAGGATTAAAAGTCCAGAGCATCCACCATCAATGCTTTGGGGGAATATTTGCCAAGGTTGAGGTTGTGCTCCCACAAGGACTTGAACCTTGAGTCCCCTGTTTAAGAGACAGGTGCTTTAACCAATTCAGCTATAGGAGCTTATTAAGACTTGGAGGTGGGACTTGAACCCACGAATCATCAGATTTGCAGTCTGTGCCATTAGCCACTCTGGTACTCCAAGATAGTACTGGCAGAGGGGATTGAACCCACATGCAACCTATTACCCTTTCTACTGTGTATAAGACAGAGGGGATATGCCAGTATATTGGGGTGTTAGATGGGATTTGAACCCATACCCTCCTGATTCACAGTCAGGACTTCTAACCAATTAAAATACTAACACAGTGCTGATGGAAAGACTCGAACTTTCAACTACTGCCTTATGAGAGCAGCCTTCTGCCATTGAAGTACATCAACTAATACTCTTCTTGACCAATGTTGGGATGGTGAGAATTGAACTCACCTGTAACCAACTACTCTTTCAACTGCTTATCAGACAGAGGAGATACATCCCAATATAGCTGAGAAGGTAGGAATTGAACCCACAACTGCTGGTTTTGGAGACCAGTGTTCTACCAATTGAACTACTTCCCAATTTAGTTGCAGGTAGTGGATTTGCACCACTGGTCTCCCCATTATGAGTGGGGCAAGATTACTACTTCTCCAACCTGCTAAAACATCAAATCATTGATTACTTCTCCTTATTGCACTCAGAGAACTTTCAGAAATGATGGCATCAAGTATTGCAAGCTACTTGACTGAACTCCTTGCAAAAGTTCTTTCTCTTACACAGATACAAGACCTGCGTGTATTTCTTTATGACAATTAGAACATACTAATATGCACTTATCTAACTCTTCTTTTACTTTCTCAAAGCTTCTTGTATATCCTTTAGTACCTATCCCAAAATCCTTTTCAGTAGGGTTAAGATGATGAAACTCTAAAGCACCTAAGTATCTATTATACCCACAAATGCAACATTTACCTCCCTTATATTGAACTGCAAGCTCTTTTATCTTCTCTCTTCTTCTTTGCACAGCTTCAGTTCTACATTTCATACACCTAAGTCTGCCAGAACTATCCCTATAATGTTCTGTAGAACCATGTTTCTTACACTCTTTTATTACTCTTTCACTCATAGCTGCCACAGTGGATTCCGACACCACAACCTTTTGATTAACAGTCAAATGCTCTGCCTTTGAGCTATGTGGCAATGTGTTGCTCCTATTAGAATCGAACTAATGACCTTTTCCTTGTAAGGGAACTATTCTAAACCACTGAACTAAGGAGCATTGATAGGGTAGTTTCTTTAACCTCTAACTACCCAAAAGAGGGTTCAAGCAAAAGCTCAACATTATGAAAACATGAAAACATAGTGTGGAGAATGAGGGACTTGAACCCTGAACTCCTCCTTGCAAGGGAGGTGTGTTAGCCAATTACACCACAAACCCCATTAGTATAGTAGACAGGACTCGAACCTGCATCCTCTGCATCCCAAATGCAGTGCCCCACCAATTAGGCTACTACTATATATTGCGGAGAGCAGTGTACTTGAAACACATACCATTGCTGGTACAATCTGTTTAGCAGACAGTCCCTAAGACCTCTTAGGTTTACTCTCCATTTTCCTTCACCAATATGTCAAAGAACACCTATTATTGCGGAGAGATGAGGTCCCGACCCCCAAGCATTTTACTGCTCAATCTGTTTTCAAGACAGTTCCCAGTCCCACTGAGTTACCTCTCCATTTGCCTACCTACCTCTGTAGGATAGGACTTTAGTAGATTAAAAGTGGATTAGCAGGATGTGGGAGAATTGAACTCCAATCTCCTGATTGACAGTCAGGCACATTAACCACTATGCTACACACCCTAAATTGTAGAGCTATTGGGAATTGAACCCAAATTTCTGCCTTGAGAGGGCAGTTACCTAACCATTAGTAGATAGCTCCATATTGTATTGGGTATGGGACTTGAACCCATAATCTCCACATTGAAAGTGTGGTGACTTAACCACTTCGTCTAACCCAACATTTTAGAACTTCTGAGAATGAATAAGTCTATGACAATTAGAGCATAAACATATTTCTTTATCTAACTCTTTCTTTATGGATTCCCAACTTCTTGCTCTTAATTTTCCCCATTCTAATTCTTTCTCTTCTGGATTTATATGATGAAAATCAAAGATGGCTCCATTCTCTCCATTGTACTCTATACCACAGGCTGCACATTTACCTCTTATATAGTATAGCTTCCACCTTTCTGTTTACCCATCTTCTCTTTTGATACTCATATAAATCTTGCTTATTCTTATATCCCATACCTGTGCTTACATTTGTAGATAGGAGGAGACTCGAACTCCTATGAAACAGTTTAGAAGACTGTTGTATTATCCATTATACTACCTATCCATACTATTGTTACCCCAATAAGACTCGAACTTATGTTACAGGAGCCAAAATCCCGTGTAATAACCAACTATACTATGGGGCAATAAAAAAAAAGGAATGTTACCTTAAAACAACTGGTTAAAGTAACATTCCTTATATGGAAATTTCCTAAAACCATTTTTCCTTAATTGCACTGCAAAGGTAAGCAAAATATTTGAATTGTGCAAACTTTTCTCCAATTATTTTCAATTCAAGTATCATTTTCTTGTCTTGAAGGAGTAAAGTTAGGCTTGATTTTAGGTCTTAACTATATTCTTTCAAGTAATTCCTACTAACTTGTTAGCCCAAGATTCAGTATAAAAACTGTAGTAGTTCCATTTAATTCCTATCTTACTACATAGGTAATGTACTATGTTATGCAGTAATGATGGGATTCCTATTACTATCAAATATAGTGGACCTAATATGTCAGATTGCTTACTATGACCACATTCATGTCGAATGGACTTTTGTGATGACATAGGATTCACAAAGAGATAATCTCCTAAAGACATGGCTGAAGGTAGAGTAATATTCACTATAATAGTATTACCATCTGCCTTACCTTCTCTATATGCAGCTTGGCACAATATACCCTCTATACATAGAGCAAGCATATTCTGTGGGAACTGCCATAACCATTTAATAGAATCCTTAATGTAATTACCTATCTTCTTCATTCTTGTATATAGTAATATCCCTGAAGCTTTGTTATGGCTTCATAAGAGTTATTTCTAATCTCCTTTTAACTACTAACTTCATTAGACCAGTTCTTGATTATACCCCTATAGCATGATTCCCTGTGCATTTTCTCAGGTGGATGTGCTCATGCAATCTAATTTATATAGTAGCAATTTTAGTAGTATTGGGGACAACCTCCTCTCTATGTAAGTGTGAGAGTACTAACCCAACTTCTAACCCATTACTTTTTAACCTCATGGGTGAAAGGTTAATCCGCCATTAACCTCTACTGGAGTGCAAAGGTAGATAAAAGTTTTGATATATGCAAATATATAAATGAAAAATTTATAGGAAAAATAATTTTCTCTTTTTTTTTACTGCCTTTCCCACCTTTCTAATTAGTATAGGGGTGATTTTGACCCCCCCCCTATCTATTTTCTAATTTTTTTTTGATTTTTTTTTTCTGTGATATTTTATGAGTGGTGGTTACACCAACCACACCCTCCCCATCACTTAGCCCAAGGGGGTCCTACCCCCGTAGCTAAAACAATTTCATTATTAACAAATTAACATTTTACCATTATGGAAAAGAATTTAGTATTCAATGACACTCTGACAGTAGAGCAGTTCAAGGCACAAATGAATGTATCACGCATTGATGTGAAGAAGAATCCTAAGACAGGCAAACTCTTCTTCACCTATGGTGCAAAGACAGGTGCAGTTGCAGTCAAAGGCATACCAGCTCATCCTATGCTGAGCAATGTCACTGGCTCTGATGGTTCTAACTTCTGGCTCCTGCATGAGGAAGGTCAGGGTGGAGCACCTGTATTGGCAAGCTTCTAAGGGATTGCAGGCTTTATGCCTGCTTTCCTTTTTATTTCCTCTAAGCATTAATAGGGTTTAATCCTTTGAACATTAATAGTATTTATGTGTAAAAGTTATATGAGTAAGCATTAGTATGCTCTTAGTATAACTCCAAGATATGTTACACATTATATTATATGTAATAGGATTTAACTCTGTTAGTGATTAGAGTGAGATGAAATGTGCTCTATTTACATCTCTTCCTGACAAGAGGATTAGAGAGGTAAGTAGAGTATTTAGAAGTTCAGTTCATTGAGTAAGTAGGATAGGATAATAGAGTGTGGAATACACTTTATGTCCTATCTTTCTTGTTTTGTGTTGAATGTAACTTGTTGATTTATTGAGAGTTAATAGTATGGACTGACAAATTGTCCCCTCCCACAATTATCACCTCATTGAAACCAACAATTAGTAGAACAATCATCCAATAATGTATGACTGTTTTTACTGTTATAGTTTATATGCAAAACCACACTCTAACAAGCAAACAATCGAACAAACACATATTAATTGTTGTTAAATGTCTTCAATTGAGTACCAATAATATTGGGAGTGCTACTGAAATTGTGTCATAAAAGTAAAGATACATACACCCATAAGGACTGTGTGAGGTTGAAAAGGGCAATTTAATTGCCACAGAATATATACCAATAGCTTAGTGAGTATGAAGGAATAGACTCAACTTAGAACTATGACAAGAGTAAGAAGGTGATTTTGGAAACTAAATATATTTAGGTCAGAATTAAGACATTATCAAAGACAGCAACTAATATTTAAATGATTTAGGAATTAGAAAGTATTAGTGTAATGGTAGCACAAAGGATGGCAGTCATAGCACCTTTAGTAATGGTTCGAGTCCATTATACTTTCCTTTTATCAACCTACAAACAAACAATCAAATGAGCAAACAAGCATTTTATAATGGCATACTTTATCAGATAGAGTATCAGCCACAACTGTCTAATTCAGACTACACTCAGCATCATGTATATCACATCAAGACTGATGATGAGAATTATCCTCATGCTAAGAAAGCTATTGCTTCTATTATGGAGGATATACTTGGTTACAGACAAGGAGCAATATGGAATAAAGGTTGGTATCAACTAATGAACAAGAGAAGACCTTCTATGGCACATGCTCTTCATGTGTACTATGAGTTCACATATGATGAGGAGCTTGATGTGTATGTATATACTTTTGTCAGACCTTATGATGATTAAACTATGGCAAGAAAATATACTTATCACCGAGAAAACTGTGATTGTTTCATAAGAGAAATCATAGTAGATGTTTATGGAAGGAAAATAATCCTTGGTGGGCAACATGCCTTTGAATGGTCTATAACTATTTGCACAAGAGAAAGAATAGTAAAGACTATTTATCCAAATAGCAGAACAGCAAGACAGGAGTTCAAGAAATATAAAAGGAGAAAGTAATGGATATATTCATATACTTATTAGTAGGCTTACCATTAAGCCTACTATTCCTTTATATCATATTTGATACAGTAAATGGAGATAACAAATGAGACACTTCATATTATTACTATCAATAATGATGTATTCTTGTGGTCCAGATGAAATACCACTTGAAAGAGAAGAGACAACAAAGGTAGATTCAAGTTATTACTTTAGAAATATGGCAGAATTAGAACTTGAGACACAGCAAGTGGTAGAAGAATCCATTGCTTGTGATTATGGCAAACAGTTTATATGTCCTAACTGTGGTGAGCCTTTTGATGGACATGAGTGTGAAAACTGTAAATATACAGAGGAAAGATGAAGATAAAACTTATACTTAAAGGAGTGTTACTATATGTAACAGCCTTTGTAGTTATACTCTTTATTGGAGGAGTTGATAGCATATATGGCAATGGTCTATTCATACAATTTATCATTGCATGTGTAGCACTATGTTATGCTTGCTATAGACTTATCTCCGAAGAAGAGCTTGAGATATTAACTTTCAACAAATGGTTTAATAAATTGGAGGAATAATCATGCGATTGATTAAAGTAGTATTCATAGATGAAGCACTTATTAGTGTGAGTGTAGAATATTTGATAAGCTCATACAGAGGTGCTAAACAATATGCCTTTTTCATTGATGTTATCACAAATGATGCCTACACTAATCCTATGATAGTAGTAGACATATTATCCAATACACCTGAAACAGCAAGGGAACTTTGTGAGCTTAAAAAGAAAGGTATTAATGTAAAGTATATGTCGCTGAAGTATATAAAGTTGATACCTACTACCAGAAGAGAGCTTTTTGAAGGAACAAATCAAATAATTAAAGAAGAAAACAACATGGAAGAGAAGAGAAATATCAAGGTAACACTTGAACAAGCTATTGAGTGGTATAATAGTGGTAACAGCACATTGCGTACATTAGCACTGAGTGCATATACTGAGGATGAATTGAAGTTCAATCTCAAGTACATCAACAGCAAGGTATGCAATACATGCTTCTGTGCCAGTGTTCCTGCTAATGAAGCAGAGAAGTATAATACACTTGCGGACTTGGCAATCATTGCTAAGTTCTTCAATGGCTCTTGGAAGAAAACTACAAACAATACAGGATATTTCCTTGGCAATTTCAATAATGGATGTGGTCCTATAATTGATACTTGCAGTGGTGTTGGGGTATATCAGCACAATACAGTGCAATATGCAGGTGTTGTGTACTTCAAGAATCAGGAAGATGCAATCAAAGCAGTCAAGATTTTGGGTAAAAGAGTGAAGAGTCTATTTGACTAAGGAAATAGTGTAGTCTTTTGTTGAACAATTAGATTGTTGATGTTAATACTGCCAGTCTGTGAAGATAGGCAGTATAAATGCTCTCATAGTTCAAGTGGATAGAATAACTCTCTCCTAAAGAGTAGATACAAGTTCGAGTCTTGTTGGGAGTACTAAGGTATTTACTCATATAAGGTAATTTGATTGTTTTTAGGTAAAGGATTTTTAGTTCGGGTAATAGAAATATTGCCATAGGAGACTGGTATGTGAATATAGGTCTCCTTTATGTCTCCATAGCTCAATTGGATAGTAGCAACAGCCTTCTAAGCTGTGGGTTGTGAGTTCGAGTCTCACTGGAGATACAATGGTGGATTTAGCTCACTATTTCTACTAAGCAGTTTGAACCTGAAGAAAAGCAAAATGTGATGCTGGTAAGTAAGCTACTGCTTCTTGTTTTAGCTTGTACTTTGTTCTTAGAAAAGAAGCAAAGCAATGAATGGGGCATAATGGTTTTGATTGCTGATTATTTGGTAAGAGAACATGCAAAGACTGATGGAAAGACATCAAAACAATAACTGGCAATACTTCTTATAGAGTTGCTGCCTAAATAGGCTGAGTAGCACTTACTTGGAAACAGAAAGGTGCAAAAGAGGTTATGTTACAGACTGAGGATTCAGTAGTAGAAATACTTGCGCATATTAAATTAGCTTAAAGTGGCTATGCCTTTAAAAAGATTTCCCTGTTAGATTAAATAGGGTGGTGGAACTGTTGTCATCCAGACAGACCCAGTGGGTAACTGACCACATTAAAAAGTAGTAAGCATGTGTAATTCTTTTATTAAAGATTGGTAAGACAGGGGTTCGACTCCCCTATGCTCCACAAGACAATCTTAGTATTAACTAAAAAAAAAAGTATGTTTTATGTATTAATGTTTGACTTCATGCTATTGGGAGTAATAGGTGGACTATTAGGCATATTCTATAGGAATTGCCTGAAGGTTAAGGATATGATATTCTATCCTCTGTACAGTAAAGTGTTTGTACCTATGGTTAAAAGTGGCAACAGGTTCTTACATTTTATAGCATATCCATTAGGATTCTGCATCTATTGTAGCACCTTCTGGATAACCATGCTCATTCTTATACTCTTCTTGACAAGCTGGGATTCACTTCCTAAGTGGCAGGATATTGTAATAGGAATTATAGCAGCAGAAGGTGTAGCTCACCTAATAGTATGTATAAGTTGCAGGTTCTTAATACACAAACATCCTGACTTAGACAAGGACTATTTGAAGCATTTACATGAATAACTAAAACAGTAAGATATGCAAAAGGATTTAGTTTTCTTCAAGAAGGAAGGTGAAGAAGGAGTAGCTTTGACTTCTACAAGTGCTAACCATATTGCTAACTTGGCTAAGGAGTATATTCAAGGTGCGGAAACACAACTGAATAATATATGCTTCTTTAATGTTGAGGTAGCATTGGTAGGCAGTGTTGGGGGTGCAAATACCATTCAGACAGGGGAATCATCCGAAGTTTTAGATAGCTTACAATCATTACTTGAGGGGGTAGCACAGGCTAAATCCCTTATAGCTTGGTTGAGAGAAGGCATCAAAGCTAAGGAGAATCTGATGAAGGGTTTGCAGACTATCAGCCTTGAGGATTGGTGTAGGGAAAATGGGACTATAAGACCTGAATCTCCTACCTATGGTCATGTATTAACTGAGGTAGAGTATTATGCTTCTCTCCCTATTAAAGAGAGAAACAGATACTATCAGTTAGAGACTGAAGCTGCTGTAATAGGCAAGTATATCCACCCTGATGGGCACTTGTCTGAGGCAAGAAAGGAGTTGAAGGATAAGATTTATCATCCTCATAGAGTGGATGGTAAAGGCAGAGATGCCCTTATCTATACTTATACTCCTACTACAAGCATAGCTTTAGTAGATAATGTATTCTATGAGCTTCAGAAGAAGCACAGAGAGATACAAGCTCAACTGAATGCTATGAAGTATAGCTGTGAGCAGGCTATCAATGAGTCCACTAACAAGGTGAACACAGAGTATATGGCTGCTACACAGAAGTACCAAGCTGAACTCAAAGATGTAATTGGAGCCTTCAAGACATGGAAGGATGAAAAGTCTCAAGAGTACAGCAAGTTGAAGATTGTAGTACCTAACTCACTGTTGGGTATTTATAATACTATCAACTCTTTGGGCAAGTAAGTAAGGACTTGGGATATTAATCCCTAACCTTATTGAATACACATAGCAGGTATCTGTTCTTATTCATAGAATATACATAATTGCTAATGAAAAGTGATATATCTAATGCTCAGCCATTAGATAGTCTGTTATTCCAAATAACCGACCCTATGAAGTCTGACTGGTGGAGGGATGTTCTTGTTCTTGGTGGAGTAACAGGTTCTTGCTATTGATATTGGCTTTGTGTTAGTAGATACTTGCTATGTGTAACTTGTCTTTGTATCTTGGTGTAATTGGTAGCACGCCAGAGATAGGAGTAATCCCGTATTGCATCTGGAGGTTAGGTTCGAGTCCTAAGATACACCACATTTATTGTTTCACTTCTAAAAAAAAAAGATGGAAAAGAATGAAGAAAAGGTTCTGGAAAGAAATCTGGAACAGAAGCATTTTGAAGATGCTGCAAAAGCCATTAAAGGTGGCAAAGAGAATGGTGGCTTGACCAATGTTGAACTTGTTGAAAACTTGGTAGAAAGCTACAAAGGTAAGACAGTGCAAGCACCTGTTGAGGTGATTGTAACAAGTGCAATATTCCTCAATGTGAGAGAATTGATGGGCACTATTGAAGCCTTGAAACATACTCTTCACATTAAAATGGCAGAGGAGTTGAGAGAAAAAGCAGATAAGGGAGAAGCTACAGCAAGAGATGCAATGGCTGCTCTTATGCTTGCTGCAATTATGAAGAAAGAATCTGAAGAAGATTAATAAACATGAGTGAAATCAAGTTAAGTCTGAGTATTGAGCTTCGAGGAAGCACAATGTTCAGCAAGGAGGAGTGCCTTAAAACAACTCAAAAGACCATTACTACAAAGAATGGTAGAAAGAGAACAGTAACAAAAGTAGTTGAGGATTGGGACAAGATGGAGAAGCACACTATGAGAGTGACTGACACAGATGGCACCAATCCAGAGATTATCACTTTCCATACAAGGAAGTGCAAGCCAGCTACACAGTCCCTGAACATGAGCAAAGAGGCTTATGAATATATGATTGACAAGGATTCTTGTCCTTCATGGTCTAAGCCTGGCAAGTGGGCTGCAATGAGTGAAAAGGAAAGACTTGAAGCTCATTTGCAGAGAACAGTAGAATACCTTGGAGGTATATCATATACCTATAAGGTGTTTGAGGACTAAGTGGGGCTGTTCTCATAGTAAGGGCAAGGGTACTAATAATATCCTTGTCCTTCTTTTTTTTTTACAACCTACTGACTAAGTGGGATAAAACTAAGAGACTATGGGATATGTTCCTAAATTTATACACCTTGACCATTTCATTGATGTAGAATACCCATTTGGTGTTCATTGGAAGCATAGTTATATACAACAGAGTGCAGAAGCAATCTTCAATACATATAAAGAAGACATTGAGGAAGGTACAAGCATTACTTTTGTAGCAAGAGGCACATCAGGAGCCATGATTGCAGGTGCTATGCTTAATGAGTTACACAATATTAACCCAACTACTAAGACCTATATCCTAATTGTCAGGAAGGAAGAAGATACAAGTGCTCATTGTTCTTCATTAAGAGGAATTGATAGTGTTGGTACTACAAGGTTCATAGTTGTGGATGACTTTATAGCATCAGGTGAAACCATTGAAGCAGTTATACAAGCCTTAGATAGACAGCTTGAGGTATTTCCTCATCCTACTAATAAGTATGATATGCTTTGTGTAAGTAACTTTATTGATGCAAAGGCATTAAAGAAAGACTCATGTGATGATTACAGGAAATGGAAAGGAATTTGTTCAAGATTTGAGTATGTAGTATGTTGCCCTAAACCAGAGTAGTATGACACCATTTAATGTGTTACTCTTCATTATACTGTGTATTTGGATTATTGTAATGTATAATAAGTATTCTCCTAAGATTGATATAGTCACATCAAGGAATAAATACATTGTACTATTATGGTATAACAAATGGTATTGGAATGGGGAGTGTAGGAGAACTTACATAAAACTGTTTGAAGTATGATAGAATTTACACTTAATAGAAACAGGAATGGAAAGAAATCAAGATGGGCTAAGAAATATCCAAGAAAGAGAATATTGAAGAGAGGTGGTGAAAAGGCTGCTGGATGGCACTTATCATAGTTGTACTGGGTTTACTGCCCATAGCTAACATCATCTTATTTGCTGCATTCATCATATATTATGCAATTCATGCAGGATGGAACCCCAATAAATGTGATGGCTATACCCATGTATTCTCATTAAGAGGGGGTAATATTGTCACAAAAGGACTATTAAAGGTTAAGAATCTATTATGTAAGAGGGTATGAAACAAAAAGTATTCAACATACTCATCTCCTTTGCAGTAGGGGCACTTGGGGTAGTACAAGTGCTACCCTACTTGAGGGAAGATGAACCACCTGAAGTAAAGGTGGTACATATAGTTAATGAGAAGCAGCCAGACTTCTTCAGTAAATCACCTCAAGAAGGCTTGATGGAAGCATTAGAATATTATGGGGTTAAACATCCTCAGATAGTCTATGCACAAGCTGTACTTGAAACTGGTCATTTTAAGTCAGACTTATGTCTGAATGGTAATAATCTGTTTGGCTTATACAATAGCAAGAAACACAGATACCATACATTTGACCATTGGACTGAGAGTGTGGTTGCATATCTTGACTATGTGCAATATAGATACAAACCTCCGAATGATTACTATAAGTTTTTATCAGACATAGGGTATGCAGAAGACCCTAACTACATTAACAAACTAAAAGGAATTGTAAGTAGAAATGACAAGAGAAGAAGTGAATAACTTGGCTTTGTCTAAGATAGACAAGGCTAAGTACTTGATACTTGAGTTGATAACTGGAATGGGTAAGACCAAAGTAGCAATAGACCTCATTAATCATATATGTGATAGGGTATTCAGGAATGATGAAAGCCCTACTACCATACTTATTCTTGTGGCTAAGACTGTACATAAGCAGACTTGGAAGGATGAGATTGAGAAATGGGGAGGTATCAAGTCTGACTATATTACTATTGAGTGCTATGAGTCACTAAAGAACTATGAGAACTCATACTTTGATGTAGTAGTGGCAGATGAGATGCAGCATTTGTCAGAGGCAAGAATTGATGTATTGGAGACTATTCATATCAATGAGTCTTTCATTGGGCTGTCTGCCACTATTAAGAGAGACATGAGGGATTATTTCATCTACAATCATAAGGCTGAGGTCATTAAGTGTGGTCTCAAGGAGGCTGTAGAGGATGAAGTATTACCTGAGCCTACAGTATATCTACTGCCTTTGTCTTTAGACACTGCTAATTATACCTATAAGGTTAAGAAGTTTGGTCGTGACATAATCACCACTCAGAAAGGTTGTTATGACAGTATCTCTTCACTTATAGAGTGGTACAAGAATAAGTACTTTAACTCAAGAAATGAGAGAATAAAGAACTTATGGCTTTCAACAGCAGGCAAAAGATTGAAATGGTGTGCTGAACAAAAGGAAGCCCTTGTACTATCTCTTCTTGACAAGTTCAGGAATTACAAGACTTTGACTTTCTGTAGTAGTATTGAGCAGTCAGAGAGATTAGGTAAATATAATATTACCTCAAAGAACAAGTCTTCAGTGAAGAATCTTGAGATGTTTAACTCCAACAAGATTAAACATATTACTGCCTGCAACATACTCAATGAGGGTGTGAACTTGACTAATTGTAGGATAGGTATATTCTGCAACTTGAATAGTTCGGAGATTGTAGTAAAGCAAAGAGTTGGTAGAATACTTAGGCACAAATCTCCTGTTATCATCATACCTTATTTCAAGGACACAAGAGAAGAAGAGCTTGTGCAGAAGATGATAGAGGAGTATTCTGAGGATTCTATCATAAGTGTTGATAGTATTAATGACATTAAGCTATGACAATTTGTTTAAGTAAGGAAGGATGTCAGAAGAACAACATTAGTCTTGCTGAGGCTCTCTTAATGCTTGCCATCCATAATAATGCTGACCTTGATATGGCTCAAAAAGAGCTGATTAAGAAGGGTTACATAACTGCTGATAGGGATGATTTGTTCCAGCAGGTTGGATGGAGACTTACTAATAAAGGCACTGAGGTAATAGATTCTGTAATTGTAGATTCTGATAAGAAACAGGAACCCAATGACAGGTTAATTCAGTTAGCTACAAGGCTCAAGGAGATATTCCCCAAAGGCAAGAAAGATGGCACTAACTATTATTGGGCAGATGGAGTAGCTTTAATTGTGCGAAGATTAAAGTTATTCTTCAAGAAATATGGAAATACTTATACTGATGAGCAAATCATACAGGCAACCAGTAAGTATGTGGAAGGTTTCAATGGAAACTATACATATATGAGGCTATTAAAGTATTTCATATTCAAAGAGAAAGTTGGTGCTGCTGGTGAGGTTGAGGGAGACTCAGAATTGATTAGTTACATTGAGAATGCTGGTCAAGAAGAGAATTTAAGAAATGATTGGACTTCTACAATTAACTGATTATGAGTAGATTTAAGCAAGTAATGGGAAATCTGAGGTTAAGGAGGGAGAGAGTTCTTAATGGACTTTATAATTGTATTCCTTTTCCTTTTCCAAGATTTAGAGCATGGGTTCCAGGTATTGAAACTGCTAAGTTCATAGTAGTGACTGCCAATCAGAAGGTAGGTAAATCAAAGTTCTGTGATTATCTATTTGTATATGAACCCTTGTTCTTTATATTGGAACATCCTGAGATGAGAGTTAAGGTTCTCTACTTCACTTTGGAGATGAGTCCAGAGGAAAAGTATAATGAGTTTCTGTGTCATCTGTTGTTTAGATTGGATGGGATAGAGGTATCTCCTACTGAACTGAAAAGTACAGATAGAGACCATCCTATTGATGAGAAGATTCTTGAATTACTTGAATCTGATAGGTATCAGAAATATATCAAGGCATTTGAGGATATGGTTGAGTACATTGATGACCAAAGGAATCCTACAGGCATTAATAAGTATTGTAGGGATTATGCTTTGACTCATGGACATCTTAACTTCAAGAAAGGTAAGAGGAAAGACCCTATCACAGATGAAATCATTGATGCAGATGTAGTAGACAATGATAATCCCTATACCCCAGATGACCCAGAGGAAAGAAGGATAATCATCATAGATAATGCCTCGAATCTATCTCTTGAAAGTGGATTGAAGAAGATGGAGACCATTGATAAGATGAGTAAGTATGGTATTACTCTCAGAAATCAATTGAAGTTCATCTTTGTATTGATTCAGCATCAAGCACAGGCTCAAGAAGGTATTGAGAATCAGAAGCTGAATAAGCTTAAACCATCTTCTGATGGTCTTGCAGATTGTAAGACTACTACCAGAGATGCCAATATGGTTATAGGTCTTTATAGCCCATTCAAGTATGGACTTAGGGAATATGAAGGATATGATATAACCAAGTTCAGGAATCATATAAGGTTCATGGAAGTGATTGAAGATAGAGACTATGGAGCAAATGGTCAAATCTGTCCTTTATTCTTTGATGGTGCAGTGAGTACATTTTATGAACTCCCAAGACCTGATGATAGGGAAGCACTTCAAAGAGTATATAACTATATGGAATCAAGGAAGAGCAAAACTGCTAAGACTTTCTTTAGTTATGGAATAAATAAAATGAATAAAGAGTTGCACAGATGGAAAATATTTCATAAGTTTGCAGCCCTTTTCAAGTAAAGTAACATTATAAAACAGAAACAATGGCAAAGATTTTAGTTTTGGCTAATACATTATGAGTAGTGGGATTTACAAGATAGAGAATACAGCTAATGGTAAAGTGTACATAGGCTCTTCAAATAACATAGAGAGAAGATGGCAGAAACACAAAGCCTTGTTAAGACATAATAAACACCAAAACAGGCACTTACAGAATGCTTGGAATAAGTATGGAGAGGACAGGTTTATTTTCTCTGTAATGGAATTATGTCCTATAGATTCACTATTAAATAAAGAACAATACTTTATAGATGTATTAAATCCTGAATATAATCAAACTGCTACAGCAGGAAAGGTGGAAATGACCAGTGGTATGAGACAGAAGTTATCTAACTCAGTTACCCAAGCATACAAGGAAGGTAGGTTACAGAAAGCAGTAAAGCCTATATACCAGTATGACTTGAGAGGGAATTATATTAATAAGTATAGTTCCCTTACGGAGGCTTCTAATATACTGAACATTCCAACATCCAATATTTCTAATGCTGCACATGAGAAATGTAATATAGCAGGAGGATATGTTTGGAGGTTTTATAGAGTAGATAAATTAGATGTATGGTTTAACAAGATAGGAAGACCTCTAACTAAAGAGCCATATAGGAAGAAAATAAGAAATATAGTCGCATATAAGAATGATGAAGTTTTGAGATTTTCTTCAACCAAAGAAGCTATTAAAGCATTGGGATGTACTAAGAATCAACTCTATAAGGCTTTAACTTTAGGAAGATTGCTATTCAAAACAATTAAAGTTAGTTATGTGTAAGATTTTAGTTCTCGCAAAGAGTGGATTTGGAAAGACCACTTCCTATTGTGGTAGGGAGAAGTTAGGTATCAAGGGGCTTGACCCAAAGGAAACTTATGTTATCCAGTGCATTGGCAGGGGTGTGCCTAATCCCAATTTCAAGTTAATTGAAGGCAATATTGGAGTAGAAAATGTAGGTAAGCCCACACAAAAACTTGTGAATGCAAATGCACTTGCTACAGGAAATAGAGTACAGGTAGATAGTCTTACAGGACTTGATAGGTTTGCAGCAGTTGCAGAGATTGTCAATATAATGAAGAAATCTCCCTATAAGAATGTCCTTATAGATGATATGAATTATCTTGCACAGGATTTCTATATGGCTAATGCCATGAAGGGTGGATGGGATACTCCTAAGCAGATTGGCTATGGAATGGGACTCATCTTTGATTCCTTTAAGGGATTCCCTGAAGATAAGAACATCATTTGTTGTGCTCATTATGAGGAGTATAAGGATAAGAATGGTGATTCCATTTCCTATAAGTTCAAGACCACTGGAAAGATGGTTGATGACTATATTACTCCTGAGGGTAAGTTTGATATTATCCTCTTTGGCAAGGTAGGATATGATGCAGAAAACAAGAGACCTATCAAGCACTTTGTCAAGGAGTTTGATGGAGAATATCCTGCTAAAGACAGTCTTGGTGCATTGGATGACCTTCCTGATGAGATTCCTAATGATTTGTCTATAGTAGTAGACAAATTGAAGGAGATTTATGGATAGGAATGAGACTGTAAGAATATCAAGGTTGGCTGCCTTTGGTGGACTTACTGAGAGTGATGCCAGTATAGTACTCATGCAGTATTGCATAGAGCATGGCAAGCCTTATTATGAAACTACTATGTTTGTGACTAATGTGTTAGGAAACAGGCAATTATTGTCATATTGTCTGGGTATAGCATTAAGTTTCTATGAAAGGAAGTTCACTGTATATAAGCTATGGAGTGCTCCTAATCCATTAAATATTCAGGGGCAAGAAAGAACATTATTACAAATCTTTTAATAGTAAGAAAATATGAAAACATTGACAGTAAGACAGTTTGTAGGTGTAAAAAGAATTGCACAGAATGTTAATCCTTTGGTAGTGAAGAAGAATAAGATTGCTGCCAAGATTGATGAACTCAATGCAGAGTACAATGCTCTGACTGAGGAGATTGAAGGACATGAGATGGGTGTCAAGGCTTTGACAGGTGGTCTCACAAGTGAAGACTTGGTTGTCAAGAAGGTAGAAGATACTGGTAAGGTTGATAAGGATGGTAAGCCTGTAAAGGTTACTAAGTATGAGCCTAAGGCTGGTGTAGTAGTGTTCAATGAGGAGGCTAATGTATATGAGATTCATGTAGAAGAGCCTGCTATTGACATTGTTGCTCCTGAGACAGTAGATGACACTGAGAAGGCACCTGAGACAGAAGTAAAGGCTGGTGAAGAGGCTCCTTTTGACCCTACTAATCCTTTCAACTAGGTATGGGTATCTATATGTTGGAGTGTATATAGATGGAAGGTTGAAGTTTAAGAAGGTACATAGGTTAGTTGCTAAAGCCTTTCTTAGTAATTATTCCGATGACTTACAAGTAAATCATAAGAATGAGGATAAGAGAGATAACAGAGTAGAGAACCTTGAAATGTGCAATAACAAATATAATTGTAATTATGGTAGCAGAAAGAATGTTCTGTCCAAAGCAGTTATACAAGAAACCTTAGATGGAAACTTTGTCAAAGAATGGGCTTCCACAAGAGAAATTGAGCAAACACTTGGATTCTCAAATACTTCTATCTCTGCTTGTTGTAGAGGATTTGCCAAAGACTATCATTCTGGTAAAGTATATCCTGTGCATCAAGCATTTGGTTATAAATGGAAATATAAAAATAATGAATAACATGAATAAGAAAAAAGTTGGATATGCTTTTATGGCATTTAGTAAAGGAACAGAGAGTAAAGAAGGCAATGCAGTAAAGAGATATACAGGTGTAGCTCCTGTATTTGTTTTGGCTGTAAATCCTAATAAGGCAGAGTTAGAGAAACTCTATAATACCCAGCTTGAAAATGACCCTGAGTATCTGGGTGAAGTTGAGGTAGGTGAGGACAAGCACAAGGTACAGAATGTCAGACTTGACTTCATTGTTAAGACTGATGCTGAGAAGTGTGGTGGTATTGAGTTTACCACTAAGGTAGCTTTCTTTATCAGAAAGGAATACAGATACAATAGAGACCAGACTAAGGTACAGGTAATTGACAAGTATGGTAGAACTGCTTGGGTTACTGTAGAGCAGGCTAAGGCACATGAGATTCCTGTATATAAGAATGGTCCTGCCAACATTGATAAGGACTACAGACCTGCTTATCATGGTGAGGAAGAGCTTACTAACTTCATCAAGGCATACCTCAACATTCCTAATGTAATGAAGTATATCAATAATACTTGGGTTATGGTAGACAAACCTGAGGATTGTGAAGCAAGACTTGAGAGCATTGCTGAGTACTTCAAGGGTAATTTCAAGGAGCTGAGAGATGTTATTGCATTGCAGCCTAATAACAAGGTTAAGGTATTGTTCGGTGTAAGAACCACTGATGATAACAAGCAGTATCAGGCTGTTTATAATCAGATGTTCTTGAAGAACAACATCACTGACTATAGTAAGTTGGATGCAGACTTGCAGGAAAGAAAGGCTGCTGGTGCATATCCTACTACTGAGTTTACTGTGGGTGACTTGAAGGAGTATGATGTAGAAGCTACTGACTTCAGTGGCTCTGCAAGTGGCTCTGGTGATATGCCTTTTGCACCTGCTGAGAATGCAGGTGGTACTCCTTGGGATTTCGGGAAGTAAATTATCTTATAAAGTTGGAGGTAGGCATGGCATTCAGTAAAGGTAGAGATTCTGTAAGCCTTGATGACATCCTAAGTAAAGTGACAGAGGCAGACATTCTGTCATATTATTTAGGTGTCACAGAGGTTCCTTGTATTATCAATAGTCCTCTTAGGAGAGACAGGAGACCATCATTTGGTCTCTATTCTCCTGATGGGAGAAGGATATATTATACAGACTTATCCACAAGAGATAGAGGAGGTCTATTTGACCTGCTTGGAAGTATGTGGAATTGTAGTTATAAGGAAGTCCTTACAAGGATTAATGAGGACATTTCAAAGTTCAATGGTAGTGCAAGTATTCATACATATACTCCTTGTACTGTCAGGAGTACCAGTACCTATAACAAGGATACTGACCTACAGTGCAAAGTCAGGGATTGGAGGGATTATGATATTGAGTACTGGGCTTCCTATGGAATAAGTTTGGAGTGGCTCAAGTATGCAGAGGTTTATCCCATATCTCATAAGATTATCATAAAGGATGGTCACAGATATGTGTTTGGAGCTGATAAATATGCCTATGCTTATGTAGAACATAAAGAAGGTAAAGTTACCCTAAAGATATATCAGCCTTTCAATAAAGCTGGTTATAAGTGGAGTAACAAGCATGACAATTCTGTAGTGAGCCTATGGACTAAAGTACCTGAATATGGGGAGCAAGTATGTATATGCTCCTCATTAAAAGATGCTCTATGTTTATGGGCTAATACAGGTATTCCATCTCTTGCCATTCAAGGTGAGGGGTATAGGATGAGTGATACTGCAATTAGTGAACTGAAAAGAAGATATAAACAAATCTTTATTTGCTTGGATAATGATGAGCCAGGACTAAAAGATGCTCAGAAGTTAGCTGAGGAAACAAGCTTTACTAATGTAGTATTACCTCCTTTTAATGAAGGGAAAGATATTTCAGACTTGTACAAGGCTAAGGGCAAAGATGAGTTCCTTAGAATAATCAAGCTTTTATTCAACTCTTCAAGACAAGAGGACAATGATTGGAATGATTTGCCCTTTTGCATAGATTAAAGTTTCAATAAGTTCAATTTATAAAAAAAAAATGAAAACATGGAAGCAAGAAAAATTACAGTCGTACAGACTAAAAATCAGAAAAAGAGTGTTATCATGTCAGCAGCCACGACCCTTGCTGAGTTGAAGAGTGACCTGAGAGCCAATGGTATTGACTATGATGATATGACCTTCTTTGAAGGCACATCAAAGGTTGAATTGAAGAATGATGCTTCAGTTCTGCCACATGATGTTCCTTATAAGGGTACTATCACAAATGAGTTGGTTTTCATGCTTACTAACACCAACAAGAAAATCAGAAGTGGTGCTGTTGCAATGAGTAGAGCTGAGGCATATAATGCTATCAAATCTATGGGTTTGCAGGATGCTTGTGTAAAGAAGTTTGGTAAAAACTTTACTATGTGTAAGACTGCTGACCTTATTGCATTGGTACAGAGTAATGGTGCTTCAAAGCCTGCACCTGCTGCTCCCAAGGCAGAAGCTTCTAAGGCAGAGACTAAGAAGGAGGAAAAGGTAGAAGCACCTGTAAATACTCCTGAAGCAAGTACTCCTGTAGCACCTGCAAGCAATGGTGGTGAATGTGTTGATACTGTAGCAAGAGCTGCTATCAGTAAGCTGGTAGAGATTCTTGAGAATAATGGCACAATTGAAGAGGATGAGAAGGATGAAGTACTTGACATTCTTGGGGGTGCAGTTGCAGTAGATGCTGCACCTTCTGAGGAGTATAAACCTAAGTCAGCTTCTCCTTACTCTGATGATGAGATTGATGACATGTTTGTAGGAATGGGTATCAATTAACAAGGGTAAGTAACAGTAGGTAAGGAGGTTAGAAATGCCCCCTTACCTACTTTTTTTTTTACAGTAATATGAGTAGAGAAACAATTAAATTGATTGAGGAGAAGATAGAAGAATTATATAACTCCTTGATGGACAGACCACTTCGAGTATTAAGCATATTCAATGATTTCTTTGGAGAGGACAAAGTTGATATGCAAGGATATTGGAGTTTGAACAAGTTCAAATCTTGGTTAAAGATAGAATCTTTGGCTGCTTATATTCCTGATGGTAGTATTGCAGACATGAGCAGTAATGATTGGAGCATGTTCAAGACATTTGCTATTACTGATTTACCTGAAAACCAAGTAGAAAAGGTTGTAAATGTGCTTACAAATACTACAGTAAAGGAAAGAATTGGTAATGCTAAGTTCAATGGTATATTCATTCTTATACATTTTCCTCATGTAAGAGTAACTAATGAGCATGACAGATTTGTGGATATTAACCATCTGTGGGCTAAGGTGAAAGTAATGTATAATGGCACATTGAATGGTGGATTTACACTTAACAGGTCAGAATATACTATGCTTCACATTAGCAGTGAATATATGCACAGTCATATCAGTAACATTCCTACAAATGACTTTACCAGTTTTCAGAGTCCTTGCACAGGCAGTGGTCCCATCAATGGTACTATTAGTGCCCTTAATATGGATTATGATGAGGACATGTGGAATATGTTTTGTCTTGAGCTAAGTAAGTATGTAACTGTAGAATCCATTGCTGGCAGACCTTATAAATATTTGGAAAAGTTAGGTATTAATAACATGGAGATGGGTGTAGACAGGTTTGTTACATATCTATCACCAGACTACTATGGGGATGCTCTTAGTTCTGATAAGTTGAAGGAGTTTATAAGAGGCTTTATCAATTCAAAGAAACTTAAATTCAATTATGTAAATGGCTCTTATTCTATTGGTATGTCACTTATTGAGTTTATTGTACTTATTAGCAATGAGTTCATTAAGTGGTATAATGACCAATTCAATAAGGAAGAGCTGACTACTAAGTTTGCAGAATTGAAGAGGAAGGATATCTTAAAGGAATGTATCATAGATAATGGAAAGATTTACTATGATAAAGGCGGGAACAATGTAAATAACTATGCCCAATATATAGGCAAGAAGGTTTGCATGTTCAAGGGAAGAGAAATTACTGTTGATATTACAGATATTGCTGAGGTAAGGAATGAGAATAAGAGTATAATTCTTAATATTCATACTGCACTATACATATTAGCAACAATACTTAAAGTGTTAAATTATAGATATGGAAGAAGCAAAGCAACCCACGAAAGTAATCAGTTTGGTACAGAAGTCAGGTACTTATAATTATAAGCTGATTATCCCAGCAGAAGTGGAGAGAAAGATAAGATTTGCCTGCCAAAAGGTGTGGAGTACTGAATGGTCAGGTACATTATTCTTCACACATGAAGGCTCATTTGAAAATAATGACCTTGTAATCAAGTGTGTAGACATTTACATTATGGATATTGGTACTCAAGCTTATACAGAGTTTGATATGAATCCTGATGTGATAGCCTATATGTGTGAGAACCCTGAGCTACTTGATTGCCAAATGGGTCTTATACATTCTCATAATAATATGAGTACTTTCTTTAGTGGAACAGATACTGCTACTCTGAAGGAAGAAGGTAGAGATAGGAATAACTTTGTATCTCTTATTGTGAATAATGCAGGTACTTATACTGCTGCAATCACAAGAAGAGTTAAGTCAAAGCAGGTCAAGGAATCTGTATCTTATGAGTTCTTTGGTGATGGTGAAAGACATGATACCAAAGAATATGTAAGTGATGCAGATGAAATTGAATGGTTCTATCTTAAAATAGAGAAAGAAGGTGAGAATTATTCCTTTCCAGACATGGCAGCAAGACTTGAGGAAATCAAGCAGGCTAAAGCAGAGAGAGCTAAGAAAGTTCAGTCACCTGTATATCAAGGTGGCTATAAGCCTGTTATTGCTAATTCTTATGGTACAAAAGCAGGTCCAGCAAATCTTGTCAAGAAGGAAGCTGATAAAGCTAAGGTAACTCAGCCAACTCTCTTTGATAATGTAGATGATTTGCCATTTGAAGATGGATATGATATACCTTATGGTCAAGTGACATTTGATAAGACTACCCTAAAATCTCTTGTGCTTCAATTGATTACAGGTAGTATTATCATTTCCAATGATAGTAAGATTGACATTACCAAATGGTCTAAGTCAATGCCTGCACTGTATGAAAAGAGATTTGGTAAAGGCAAAGCTGGCATGGATAATTTCAAGATATGGGCAGAGACCTATACAGAATATCTGACATGGTATATAACAGATGAGAAATTAGAAGAGCTTGGCTTTGATGAAACAGAAATTTGTGCTATTTGTGCCCATGATATGATAGAGGAGCTTACAAAACTTCCTGAAAATGATTATATTAAAGGGTATATTGATGCACTTCAAAAGTATTTAGTATTATGACAAATAGTGAAATAGAAAACAGAGTAGCAGAATCTGAGAGAGCTTTAGAAGAAGCTATTGAAGAGTTCAACTCAGTAGAAGAGTATGAAGAGGATCTTCAGAATCTTGATAGTGATTCACCTTTGACAGAGGAAGAACAAGCTATCCTTGACCAAGCTGTAGAAGATGCACATCAGGAGATACCTACAAACTCTGCAACTTTGCTTGTGGATGAAGCTACAAGTAGGTTTAGCTCTGCCATTTGGTATGAGAATATTCAGAAGAAGACTGTCATTTTGGCAGGTGTAGGTGGCATTGGTAGTTATGTAGGCTTCTTATTGGCAAGAATGAAGCCAGCTTCTATGTTTATCTATGATGATGACATAGTAGAAGCTGTCAATATGTCAGGTCAGTTATATGGTCAATCTGATTTAGGCAGACCTAAAGTATCTGCACTGGCTGAGATGATTAGGAACTATGCTGGCTATAGCAGTGTCTTTGCAGTAAGTGAGAGATTTACTGATGAATCTGAGGCATCAGATATTATGATTTGTGGCTTTGATAATATGGCAGCAAGAAAACTTTTCTTCAATAAGTGGGTGAGCCATGTTCAATCTAAGCCAGAGGAGGAAAGGAAGAATTGTCTGTTTATTGATGGTAGGTTGGCAGCAGAGGAGTTTCAGGTATTATGTATTAAGGGAGATGATGAGTACAACATCAACAGGTATAATAATGAGTTCCTGTTCTCTGATGCAGAAGCTGAGGAGACTGTTTGTTCCTATAAACAAACTACCTTCTGTGCAAATATGATTGCATCATGTATGGTCAATTTGTTTGTAAACTTCTGTGCAAATCAGTGTGAGCCTCTCATTGACAGGGACTTGCCATTCCTTACCACATATAATGCAGAAACAATATATCTTAAAACTGAAGTATAATGGAATTTAGCCCAAGATTTGCATATGATGTAATGGGTGTTTTCAATAGCAGTGAATCTAACAATCCAGACCAGCTTGAGATGAATCTGTCTCTTGATAGTAACAATGTATTTAGAAGGAGCCTTATCATTGAAGTGAATAGTGATGAGGTGGAAATACCTGTGATTGCAAGAGAACATTTTGAGAAGCTGGTCTCAGATAATATAGATTATCCCGCAATTATGGGAATTAAGAAGATAATACTGCCATTATATGACAATACACCAAGCCAAGAAAGAAGGACTTTTGATAGCATCATAAGGCAACTATTTACTAATGTAGGATATGGTAAGAGGTTGCAGAAGATAACTACCAACAAGGGGGAAGTGTATTATGGTGGTAAAGGTATTATCTTTGATGAAAGCTACACTCCATTACTATTATGTACACTAACTGCAAAAAGTGTACATACTGAGGACAATGGTAATACTATGGTCTATTATAGACCTGTATGCCATGTTAGTCCTAAAGTATTCTTACAGTCTGACAAGTTGATTAATAAAGGTATTATCAAGAAATTGATTCCCTATTATACAAGTAGGGATATAAATTTCCCAAGAAATAATTACAGATTCAGTAGCAACCCAGAAGACAGGAAAGTAAAGGTTATAGTAGATAATTTTGATAAGTTCTTTGTAGAACCTATCAAGCCTACTCCATCTGCTTGCTCTAATGATGCACTGAATGAATGCCTTATTAACAATATTGATGACATAATGATGCTGATATGACATTAGATGAATACTTTGGGGATTGGATGAAGGTAATTGATAGGACAGAGCTTAATAATGTGATGGCTAAGGTTGGGCAGGAATACAGGAAGAAACCCCTGTGTCCTGCTCAATCTGATGTATTCAGGGCATTTGAGCTTTGTCCCCTCAAGGACCTGAAAGTAGTTATGTTAGGTCAAGACCCTTATCCACAAAAGGAAGTGGCAACTGGAGTATTATTTGGGAATAGAAAGGAAGTTGATGAGGATAACTTGTCTCCTTCATTAAATGTTGTTAAAGAAGCAGCAATTAATTTTGAAGTTCCACATTATTGTATTACCTTTGACCAGACTTTAGAGAGTTGGGCTAAACAGGGAATACTGATGATAAACTCTGCCCTCACTGTAGAAATGAATAGGATAGGTTCCCATGTGATGTTATGGAGACCTTTCATATCTAAACTCTTAAAGAACCTGTCTGACTATGATACAGGGATAGTATATGTCCTGTTTGGGAAGCAGGCTCAGACTTTTAAGCCTTATATAAATGAAAAGTTCAATCATATTATAGAGATTGAGCATCCTGCATACTTTGCAAGAAGTGGTACTAAAATGCCACATCAGTTATTCATTGATATAAGTAATAGAGTAAAAGAGATTTATGGTGTACCTATAAAATGGTATGAAGAGTATTAATACTAAACAAAAAAAAATGGAAAAGATTTATTTGACAAATGGTAAAGAAGTGCAGATTGGAGACACTTTGACTAAAGTATCTAAGGTAGTAGACCCTTTCTTTGGTGAGGGTACTGTAGTTCAGCACATTGTGGTAACTAAGGACATTCTCCCTAAGCTCCTTGAGGCTGGCATTGTTACTACTACCAAGCCTGCAAAGTCTGCTGTGGTTGAATCTGAGGTTCCTATGGAGCTGGAGTACTACATTCAGAAGATTGCAGAGAAACTTGGTTGGAAGATTGAGAAGGTCTATAACTATCTCAATAGTGTAGATACTATTCTTCCTGCTGCTGCATTCTCTATGGTACTTAGAGAAGTAGCCATTGAGTTGGACAAGAAGTATGAGGACCATATTGAGAAGAGTTCTGAGATTTATGTAATCTCTATGCTTGATGGTAGAATCACTAAGGCTAACAAAGCCCACATCAAGAACTATAGGAACTTCGCAGCATTCAGGTCTGTAAGTGATGCAAAAATTGCCTGTTCTATTGTGAGAGACATACTGAAAGAAATGTTCAAGAATAAGTAACATGTGGAAACCTATACGCAATTTTCCCAATTATGAAGTCAGTAGTAATGGAGAGGTAAGGTCTACAAATTATAACCATACTGGGGTCTGTAAAATTCTGAAACCTTCAATATCAAGTAATGGCTATTATGGGGTTATTTTGGTTAAAGAGGGTAGGAGATTTTATAGGGCTGTTCATAGGTTAGTTGCTGAAGCATTCCTTCCTAATACTAATAATCTACCTTATATTAATCATAGAGATGAGAATAAATTAAACAACAAAGCTTCAAATCTTGAATGGTGCACTGCTAAGTATAATATAAGGTATGGCTCTTGTATAGATAGAAGAGCTAATAAGCAGAAAGTAACAAGAGGAAACCCTATCATATCAATAGATAATAATGGGAATGAAGTCAAATACATCTCTGCTAAAGAGGCAAGTAGGATTACTGGCATAAATCAAGGCTCAATATCTAAATGCTGCAAGGGTGAAAGGAGAATTGCAGGAGGTTTTAGATGGAGATATGAACAAGAAAATCAGGAATGCCACACAGAGTAGTTCAAGAGGTATAACATTTAAGTCTCAGTTGGAGAAGAGTATATACAATACTCTTCAACAACTGGGATTTAATCCTCAATATGAGCCAACCACCTTCACTTTATGGGATGGATTCCTGCCTATAACCCCTTATTTTGACAGGGAGACTGACAAGCAGAAAGCAAAGAGATTGTTAGAGGCAGTTGATAGTTGTCCTTCAAAGATACTGGTTCAGAAAACAGGTAGAGTAGTTGGTATAAGATATACACCAGACTTTTATTTCAAGTATAATGACCTTAATGTGTACATTGAGGCTAAGGGGATAGAGAATGATGTGTTCTATATCAAGAAAAAGATGTTTATAAAATATCTTGATAACCTATATACTGAAAAAGGTGAAAGGTCTATCTATTTTGAGGTATATACCAAGAAACAACTCTTGCAGGCAATAGAAATTATCAAGAGTTATGGACAATAGAGAACCAATAGACAGAATAAAGGCTTTGATTCCCTCATTGCCTGAGGGAGATGCAAAGCTTGCACATAAGTTCTTGAATAGTAGGGACTTTGAATCTCTCCAACTCTTAGTTGATTCATCTCTTGTCAGAGTAAAGAAAGGTCTTAATAAGGAAAACCCTAAAGAGGAGTATCTGAAAGCAGACCTTGGGGAAATGAGGAAATTGAAGTCAGAAATAGATACTTACTGTGAGGCTCTTGAGTTGCCAGAGCAGGAGGGTGAATATGAGGATTTCAGTAATGAGGAATACAATCAAGATTATTACTAATGGAGAGGAAATCTTTAAGAGGTATATCTTGGGATGTGTCTGAGGAAACATATAGGGCAGACCCAGCATTAAGCTATTCAACCCTTGCAAGATATGAGAGGGAGGGATTCAATAACTTGGATAAATTATTTGACAGGTTAGAAACACCTTCTCTTACTTTTGGTAGTGCTGTAGATAGCATTATCACAGGTGGTCAAGAAGAGTTTGATGAAAGGTTTATGGTTGCTGAGTTTCCTTCTACTCCAGACTCTATTACAAAGATGGTAAAATCTTTGTTCAGTCAGTATGGAGATTCTTATAGGAGTCTTATTACAATTCCTGATGATGCAATCATTAAGGAGACTGAATATCAGAGTTATCAGATGAACTGGAAGCCTGAGACAAGGGCTAAGGTTATCAAGGAGAAAGGTGCTGACTACTATAACCTGTTATTTATAGCAGGCAGTAAGACTATACTTGATACTCAGACCTATCAAGATGTGTGCAATGCAGTAAAAGCATTGAAAGAGAGCAAGTCCACTCAGTTCTACTTTGCAGAGGATAATCCATTTGAGCCAGATATTGAAAGATTCTATCAATTGAAGTTCAAAGGAGAGTTCAATGGTGTAAAGTATAGAAATATGGCTGACTTAATCATAGTCAATCATAAAGAGAAGTGGGTAAAGCCAGTAGATTTGAAAACAAGTTCCCATACAGAGTGGGATTTCTATAAATCCTTTGTAGATTGGAGGTATGATATTCAAGCCAGACTATATTGGGCTATCATAAGGCAGAATATGGATAAGGATGAATATTTCAAAGACTTCAAGCTGCTTGACTATGATTTCATTGTAGTCAATAGGAGAATCCTTGTCCCATTGGTATGGACTTGCCCATTTACACAGGCAGTAGGTACATTGAAGTTTGGAAAGAGTGACCAAATAGAGATGAGAAGTCCTTTTGTGATAGGAGAAGAGCTTTCTTCTTATCTCACTTCCAGACCAAGAGTTCCTATGGGCATTAATGAAACTGGTCCTAATGATTTAAGAGAATGGTTAAATACATTGTAATATGCAGGTAGTAAAAAGAGATGGCAGTATAGAGGAGTTTAATGTTGATAAGATTATAAGTGCTGTAGAGAAAGCCTTTAAGTCTTGCAACAAGAAAATGCCTCAATATTTGTATGATATGCTGGGTGCTCTATTTGGCACTTTGGAAGGGGATACTATAGGTATTGAGGAGATACAGAATAAGGTTGAGGATGTTCTTATGAATGATAAACACTTTGATGTAGCAAAGAAATATATCATTTATAGAGAACAACATAAACAGGCAAGATTCATCAGGGAGAGGATTGATTATATGAATGAGTATAGTCAATCCAATGAGAATGCAGCTACTTCATCAGAGACAGATGCCAATGCAAATGTAACTATGAAGAATGTTGCTAATCTTGAGGGTGAAGTGTATAAGACTACTAATAGGGTTATTCAGAGGCAAAGAATGAAAGACAAGCTGAATGAAATGTACCCTGAAGTAGCCAAGAAGTATGAAGAGGATTTGAACTCTCACATCATCTATACACATGATGAAGCAACTACTCCTGTCTTGAAGCAGTATTGTATGGCTGTGAGTCTATATCCTCTTATGACTGAAGGAGTTGGCAATATTGATGGTATCACTCCAACACCTCCTAATGATTTGCAGTCATTCAGTGGTCAAGTAACCAATCTTATCTTCTTGCTATCTTCTCAGTGTAAGGGTGCAGTGGCAGTAGGTGAATACTTTATTGCCCTTAACTATTACATTGTACAGGAGTTTGGTCCTAACTGGTATGAAAAGCTGGATGTAGTAACTACTACAGACCATTGTAGTAAGCAAAGGACTATAAGAGATGCCATATATAAAGCATTCAAACAATTCATTTATGGTGTGAACCAGCCTGCTGGTAATAGGTCATATCAGAGTCCATTTACCAATGTGTCTTATTATGACCACACCTATTTTGATTCATTGTTTGGGGAGTTCTATTACCCTGATGGTACTAAGCCTCAATGGGAAGCAGTAGATTGCCTGCAAAGGCTGTTTATGAAGTTCTTCAATAAGCTGAGAACTAAGCAGATTCTTACATTCCCTGTGGAGACAATGGCTATGGTGTATGACCCAAAGACCAATGATATTATAGATAAGGACTATAAGGACTTTACTGCTGAAATGTATGCAGAGGGTCATAGTTTCTTCACCTATATATCTGACAGTGCTGATAGTCTTGCATCATGTTGTAGATTGAGGAATGAACTTGCAGAGAATACTTTCAATCCTACATCAGGTCTTACTGGTGTTATGACAGGTAGTTGTAATGTAATTACCTTGAATATCAATAGGATTGTGCAGGATTGGGCTAAGCAGGAGACTACTTGGTGGAGTGAGGAAGGAGATAAGAATCTTCTTCACTGCAAGGATAATATTCCACTACTCAAGAAATACTTAGTGGATATTCTTGAAAGGGTTTATAAGTATCACATAGCCTTCAAGACAATGTTGTATGACCTTGAAGATAAAGGTATGTTTGCAGCTTCAAATGGTGGATATATTCACATTAGCAAGCTGTACAGCACCATTGGTATTAATGGCTTGAATGAGGCTGCAAGGTTCTTAGGTATGACTGTTGGTAACAATAAGGAATATATTGAGTTCCTGCAATTGGTTCTTGGTACTATTAAAGAGCAGAATAAGATACATTCTGTCCATGATGCTAATAGACCATTCTTATTCAATTCTGAGGTAGTTCCTGCTGAAGGATTAGGAGGAAAGAACTATAATTGGGATAAGGAGGATGGATTAGAACCAATGTCCATCTAAAACCTCTTTTAATTGACTCAGAAGTCCCTATGGGATTATGAGGGGCAAGCAAGGGAAACCTGTGCAGCCTGACAGACTAAACAAAGAGGACTTTAATATACAATCTGTGAAGATAGAATATTAAGGTATGCAATAGTCGGAACTCTATGGTAACATAGAGAGGTTAATAGAAATATTAACCCATTCATTAAAAATATGGTTATAATCTTGCATAATTGGGATAAAAGTTTTAACTTTGCTCCCAAAATGATTAAGTATGGAAACTAAATTATGTAAGATTTGTGGTAGAGAATTACCATTGGAGATGTTTGATGAAGGAAGACATCAATGTAAGGATTGTAGAAGAGCTTATAGGAAGCAAAGGAGATTGGAACATCCTGAGATTCACAGGGCACAAGCTACAAGAAGGCAGGATAGGCAAGGAGAATGGCTTAATAGCATAAAAACTCCCTGTATTGTCTGTGGAGAAGCAGAACCTGTTTGTATTGACTTTCATCACATCAATCCAGTAGATAAGGAATTTACCATAGGTAAGTATAGAAGTAGGAGCAAGGAGTGGCTTCTGCAAGAAGTAAGTAAGTGTGTTTGCTTATGTGCTAATTGTCATAGGAAAGTACATGCTGGTTTGATAAACTTAAATAACTATATTGCTAATGAATCGCCTCTCTGTACAACGGGAGAGGGTGTAACAGAATGATTGGGTTCCTAATGATGAGAATCTGTATAACTCATACTTCTATGATGCACATGATGATACTTCAGTACTTGACAAGTTTATACTTCATGGAAGGCAGACTTATCAATATACTGATGGAGGTAGTGCAGCCCATATTAATCTTGAAGACCACCTGAGTAAGGAGCAGTATCTCAAACTGATAGATTTTGCAATAGCTAATGGAACCAACTATTTCACATTTAATATTCCTAATAGTAAGTGTGATGATTGTGGTTACATTACTAAGCATCCTATCACTGAGTGTCCAAAGTGTCATAGTAAGAACATTACCCAATACACAAGGGTAATTGGCTATCTTAGACCTATCAAATCATTTGGTAAGGACAGGCAAATTGAGGCAAGTCATAGAACCTATAGTGATGGAAGGAGTGAGATATGCTAAAGTATGTGGATGCAAAAGTTGTCTTTGCTGAAGTTCCTGATGAGGTAACTCTTGCTATCAATATATCCAATTGTCCATGTCAATGTAAGGGCTGTCATAGCTCTTACTTGGCACAGGATATTGGTACTGAGCTGACTTTTAATGAGGTAAGGAAACTTATCAAAAAGAATAGTGGAATTAGCTGCATAGCATTCATGGGAGGTGATGCAGAGCCAGATAAAGTAAATACCCTGGCTTCTTTTATTACTAACCATTATGATTCCATAAAGGTGGCTTGGTATAGTGGTAGGCAAGAGTTAAGCAGTGTTATTGACTTGTTCAACTTTGACTACATAAAACTTGGACCTTATAAGGAAGAGTTTGGACCACTTAATAGCAGGACTACTAATCAAAGATTCTACAAGGTGAATGGCAAGGAGCTGGTAGACATAACAAATAAATTTCGGAAACATGAAATTGAAAATTAAAGTAAAGGTATTGACACAAGGCTGTATGCCTGTAATCAATGAGAAAGGAGATTGGATTGACCTCAGGGCAGCAGAAGATGTTGAACTGAAGGCTCCCCAAGCTGGAACATTGAAGAGGAAAACTGTCAATGGTGAGGAAATATCTCACAGGGATGTGGTATTTGATACTAAATTGTTTGGGTTAGGTATTGCAATGGAACTGCCCAAGGGATTTGAGGCTCAAGTACTTCCAAGAAGCAGTACTCCTAAACTGGGCTTTATTCAGCCTAATTCAGAAGCTGTTATAGATAATGTCTATAATGGTGATAATGATGAATGGAAGTATTGGGCTACTGCCTTGAGAGATACTGTAATCCATAAGGGTGACAGAATATGTCAGTTCAGAATACAGCTTAGTCAGAAAGCTACTATATGGCAGAAGATTAAGTGGTTATTCAGCTCAGGAGTTGAACTTGTGGAGGTAGACAGCCTGAATAATGACAATAGGGGTGGAATTGGCACCTCTGGTGTTAAGTAGTAAACTAAAAAAAAAAGCATGAAGCATGGTATTAGAAATAATTGGTATTATGCTTGCAGTAATCATCTTAGCTGTTATTATTAATGGTGTAGATGATTATTGCAAGCAGAGCAAAAGGGTAAATATGTCTTTCAAAGAGGCTATGGATTTGGTAGAGTTGCCTGTAGTAACATTCCTTAATGGAGATAAGAAGCTTAACTTCTTGTTGGACACTGGAAGCAATATCTCTCAAATCAACAGCTCTATTCTTCCTCTTCTTGACCATAAGAAGATAGAGGCAAAAGACATGGATGTGACAGGAATTGAAGGTAATAAGGTAAATACTGAGTTCTGTGAAATGACAATCACTTATAAGGGACAAGAATTTGTAGGTGATTTCTGTATTCACAACTTGGATGATGCCTTTGCTATTGTTAAGGAAGAGTCTGGTGTGCAGATTCATGGTATCCTTGGCAGTCTGTTCTTCCAAAAATATAAATATGTCTTTGACTTTGCCTCATTAATAGCATATAGTAAGAAATAAAGGAAATGATAGAAGGAATTATTTATTGTTATCACAGCCCATCTAACAAATATTACATAGGACAAACTATCCATGAGTCTAAAAGAAAGAGACAGCATATACAGTTGTCTAACACTGGGGACAATGCTTACTTTCATAAAGCCATTAGAAAACATGGTTTTGAGAACTTTAAGTACTCAGTATTATTTCACTTTAGTTCCCTTAATAAAGATAGAGTAAAAGTAGTATTAAATGCTTTAGAAATCTATTACATAAACAAGTACAGGAGAGAAGGTAAGACTTTATATAATACTTGTCAAGGAGGAAGAGTCTAAAGAAAAGATGAGGAAATCTCATCTTGGACATAAACAATCTAATGAAACTATCAGAAAAAGAGTCCTTTCTTTGAAAGGCAAAAGGAAGCTATCCAAAGAAGATTTGATGAAGTTGGAATTGGGCAGAAAGAAAAACCTCAGACCTGTTCTGCAAATCAATCAAAATGGTAAAGTAGTTAGGGAGTGGAACTGTGCATACAATATTAATACCTTTAATCATAATACTATAGCAGCATATCTTAAAAGGTATGGAGGAGAGTGTAATTATAAAGGTTATACTTGGAGATATAAGAAATAATGGAAGATATTATAAAACTTAGGTCCAGATATGGAGCTGTAAACTATCTCAAGAAGATGCCTAAGCCTGATGGTTCTGAATCAAAAACTTATGTACTCAAAACTGATATGCCTACATTGAGAGTAGGTGAAGTTCAAGGAGGAAATAAGTTTATTGACCCATCAGGAGGTCCAATGATTGTGGTAGGCTATGAGCTTGAGGAAGCCAAGGCAGTTGTCAAATCTATAGACTTTGTTAAGGGTTATGGATATACTATAACATTTGAATAATGATATATTTTGTTACTGGTCAGAGAGAACTATTTGAGTTTCCTGATGCTAAGTATAAGTGTATCTCTGTAGAAGAGTCTCTTAAAATATTAGAGCCTCTTCGAGTAGTAGGTTTAGATACTGAAACTACAGGTACAGAGATATGGCAAGGTAAATTGCTTACTCTTCAGCTTGGTAACAAGGAAAATCAAGTTGTGATAGACTGCATGACTATTGATGTCAAGCAGTATAAGGATTATCTTGAAAGTGACAGACTATTCATCATTCATAATGCAAAGTTTGATTTAAGATGGCTGTATAAGGAACATATTGTAGTCAGAAATGTCTATGATACTTATTTAGCTGAGAAGATTCTATTTCTTGGATTCCCACCTGGCATTGTATCTTTGTCCTTGCAGGCTTGTTGTGATAGGTATTTACATATCTATCTTGACAAGACTGTCAGAGGACAGATACATGCAGGTATGACAGAAGAGGTTATAGTTTATGCAGCAAATGATGTTGTGCATCTTGAGGATATTATGAACTTGCAGCTTGTTACTATCAATGCAAGGGGTCAGAAAGTGGCACTTGATATTGAGAATGAGTTTGTAAGAGTCCTTGCATACATTGAATATTGTGGCATTAAACTTGACCCTGTTAAGTGGAAGGCTAAGATGGCTAAAGATGCAGAGAGGTTAAGGATTGCTGAGCAGAAACTTAATGATTGGGTAGTAGATTATGTAATGAAAAAGGATGACCCTTCCCTCATTGCAAGAAACTATGATACTCACAAGAAAGGTAAGCCAGCCAAACTTGCAGATAATGTGTATGTGGTAATACCACAACCTTCATTATTCTCTGAGTTTGATACTGGTCCTCAATGTATTATTAATTGGAATAGTTCCAAGCAGGTAATCAGATTGTTTGAAGAACTTGGATTTGACCTATTGGTTAAAGACAAGAAAACAGGTAAGATGAAAAAGTCTGTGGAGTCTAAGTTTATAGAATTGCAGGCAAGTAAGAGTAGTATTGTTCCTTTATACTTGGAATATTCAGCAGCTTTCAAGGTGGTAACATCTTTTGGTCAGAACTTCCTTGATGCTATTAACCCTGTTACACAAAGAATCCACCCAACATTCAATCAAATGATGGATACTGGTAGATTAAGTTGTGGCTCAGGAGGAAAAGGTAAAGGAGGTAAGACTAAAGATGATGATATTGCAGAGGAGGAAGATGAAAACAAGGACACTTCTACACAAGCAAATGATAAGAGTGTCAATGTTCAGCAGCTTCCAGCCACAGAAGAAACAAGAGCAGCATTTGTCCCTGAAAAGGGACATTTGTTAGTAGATTGTGATTATGGAGACCAAGAGGGTCATGTGTTCACTGAATTGTCTAATGATAAGGAGTGGATTGCATTCTACAATGACCCTAACCAAAGAGATGGGCACTCCTTTGTAGCCAAGATGTGTTTCCCTAAAGACCTTGATGGGGTTGCAGAGAAGGATGTCAAGAAGGTAAGAAAAGACCTTAGAGATTTGGCTAAGAAGGCAAGGTTCTGTTTCAATTATAATGGTCAAGCTCCTACAATGGCAACTAATTGTAATATTCCTGTGGACTTTGCAACTGAGATTTATAACAACTATTTCAAGAGATTTAATGGTATAGCAAGCTATTTCAAGGTACAAAAGAGAGATATGTGGAATAGAGGCTATATCCTAATCTCAAAGATAACTGGACTAAGGGCATATATTTATGACTATCCTATACTGAAAGGTATTGAGAGAAGAAAGAATGGTATGGAAGATTTCTGGGATATATACAAAGCTGCAAGAGATAGTGGTAGAGTAATATCTGAGATTCCACCATCTGTCATGCAAGAAATTGCAAAGAAGTTTGCCCAAGGTGTTCCTATTGAAGAGATAGCTGTTAGGTATTCATATAAGGTTAAAAAGGCAGGTAAGGTAGAAGAAAGATTCATTGATATTAACAGAGAAACTGTATATGTGTCAGTGATGAAACACTTATGGAAGAGAAAGAGTGCTTCTGATAATCAATCATGTAACTACCCTTCTCAAGGTACTGCTGCTGCAATGACTAAGATAGCAGGTATCAGGTACTTTAATCATTTAGTTAATGATGGTCTTATATTCAAAGTCCTCATTCCTAATGATGTACATGATGAATATCTGATAGAGCCACCTGAGGAAATAGCAGAGCAGGAAGCTAAGAAGTTAAGTGAATGTATGGAGTATGCAGCAGCAATCTTCTGTAAGAAAGTAACTATCAAAGCTGTGCCAGAAATTGGTTCGTGTTGGATTCATTAGAAGAATTGGAGCTTTTAGTTAAGAATTTGAAGAACTATTGGGTACATTGATATGGAAATATGGAGAATATTAGTCTTTATAGCAATACTGGCAGTGCTTTCTATTGGAGCATGGTATGCTATAAAGCTTAGTTTGGAAGAGATAAGGAGTGAGATGTATGTATATCCTAAGAATGGTCATCATTACTTGCCACTTTTCAGATGCAGGATGAAATGTCCTGCATCTGGTGAGTGGTTTGATGCACTAATCTATCAGGATTACAATACTAAGCACTTGTATGTCAGAGATAAGAAAGACTTCTTTGACAAGTTTGTCAAACTAAAAGATTATGAGAATGGAAACAACAGTAAATAAAGAATATCAGAAGCTTATTGACATAATTAGGTCAGTAAGGGATATGGCTAGTCTTAGCCCTGAGATGAGTACTAGGTTAAAGACAGCAGAACAAGGTATTGCAAGTCTAGGTTCCAGACCTGTACTTGAAGAGAATGTGCAGAGGTTCATGGATATAACTACTAATATGGCTAAGACCTATGCAGCTAAGAACCATGATTATGGTAATTCATTTGAGCAATCCTGTAATAAGTTTGGTATCATAGCAGCAATAGTCAGAATGGGTGACAAGATGAACAGGCTTGAATCTTTAGCTGTTAAAAGGGCAGAAGTAAAGGATGAGTCTATTAAAGATACCCTTCTGGACCTTGCTAACTATGCTATAATGACTGTAATGTGGCTAGATGGAGAGAAAGATTTACAAGCAACTTGATATAGATACCTTCAATAAGGTAGCTTTAGGATTGTCTAAAAAGAAGAAGGAAAGTCAACCAATTATAATGTGCTTTCCTCTTAACCCTAGAGGAGCTAGAGAATTACAAGAGGCTATAATTAATGTACTAACAGGCAGGAATTATGATACTAACAAATGAGGAAGTAAATGATGTACTTAGAGGTAATCTTACTAATGAGCCTGTCAAGGGTTATGCTATTAGAATAAATGGCATGGCCTTCAGCAATGACAAGGGTAAGATACTTTGGAAGAAGAAGCATCATGCTATGGCTGCTCTTAGAGTGGCTCTTGAGTTCAGATTGAAACAAGCTATAAAGGCTAAGCTTATTTGTCAAGGATTTACTCTTAGTGAAATCTATGGAGACTCAGAGTACAAAAGAGCTTATGATAACTTCTTGAGGTACTTAAAGAATAATAACATGATTCAAGTAATTGAGATAGAATGGTAATAGCAGTAGATTTTGATGGGACTTGTGTGACACATGAGTTCCCTAAAGTAGGAAGGATATAGGTGCTGTACCTGTATTAAAGAAGCTTGTAGAAAAGGGTCATCAGATTATCCTTCATACTATGAGAAGTCATCCTGACAAGGATAATCAGGGTAAAACTCTTAGTGGAGAAGTTATATCTAATGATACTTTATAGGATGCTATTGACTGGTTTAAAGAGAATGGAATACCTTATGAGAGCTTTATTAAAGATTAAAGGAGTTTTATAATATGGCTAAAATAATTTTATGCAGAGGAATACAAGGTAGTGGTAAAACTACTTGGGCTAAACAATGGACACTTGAAGACCCTGAGCATAGAGTAAGATTCAATAATGATGATATAAGAAATATGCTTGGTAAGTATTGGGTCCCAAGTAGAGAAGAAATAGTTTTTCAATTAAAATTAGAGTTCATGGTAGCTTCTATGATTAAAGGTTATGATATTGTGATTGATAATATGAATCTTAATCCTAAAGAAGTTTCTTTCTATGAAGATTTAATTAAGAAAGATTTTTCGAGTCATAAATATACACTAGAATTCAGAGATTTCTTTATTCCTCTTCAAGACTGCATTGACAGAGACTCTAAGAGACCTAATCCAATAGGAGAAGAGGTTATAAGAAAAACTTATGAAAAATATAAAGATATTATAGAAGGAAGTTAATATGGGAAATTCAGGAAGATTAATTTATGCAAGTCCTGATAGGAGAACACAATCTTCTCCCAAACAACTATCTTGGAGAAAGAGAGTTATGCTTCTCTGGAGAATAAAGGGTATGGTTATCCCTTGGGATGTACCAATGACTCAAGGAGAAAGAGAGAAGCTGACTCAAGCTAAGAATCTTATTGAAGAGGTAGTTAAGAACTTTACAAAGAATAGTGTAACTCTTGGATTTAAAGCAGTAGATAGGTGTTACTTTTGTGGTAAGCCTGCTGTAACTATTGACAAGAATGGGCACTATGTGTGTGAGAAGTGTAATAGTATATATACAGGTAATGTGGAGTAGATGAAGCAATATACACAGAGAGAATTCATAAGGATAGTAAAGAATAATGGTTTTCAATATAATAGACATAATGGAGACCATGCTATCTATGTGAATGATAAAGGAAGACATATCAGTATTCCTAAAAATCTTGAATGTGTAATTGCTCGAAGACTCATTAAGGAAAATAATTTAGATACTAACAAGAAAAAGAAAAGAACATGAAAGAAAGTGGTTATTATCCTATGGGGGCTGAACATGACCCTAGGGCACCTTATAATGAAGTAGAGCCTTCTGAAAAGGAAATAGAAGTTACAATAAGTGTTACTCTTAGTAAGACTGTAAAGATTAAAGTCTCTGACTATGAAATCATTGACTCTGGTAAAGATGAAGATGGTGAACATTTTGAAGACATAGACTATTCTAATTGTGACTTGAAGAAGGCAGTTTTAGAGCAAATTACACTTCCTCAAAGTGCTGGAATTATTCTTAGCAATGATGACTTATTTAATGAGGACTATGATAAGAATGTGAAAGATTTGAGTGATTGGGATGTTGATGATTTTGAGGTAATATTAGAGTAAAGAAAATTATGTATAAAGTTAAGGAATGGCATTGTAGACCTACTTATAGAAAAGGAGACCTTGAAGCTGAAGAAGTAGTAATTAATGTTACCCCTTTTAAAACAAGAAAAGAGGCTAAGGACTTCATTGAAGGAAAGTTAAGAGGTAAAAAGGATGCTTGGAGAAGATACCATAGAGGTAATGAGAAAAGTTACTGTGGGTACTATACAGGCAAGACTTGGGTTCATGAGAACACTGGTGAGACTTACAGAGAAGCCTTTACTTATGAATTAGCAAAAGCATAGTTATGATAGACAATTTTGAATTAATAAAATCCTTGTTCTATTTCAATGAAGCAAATAACATGTTCTTTCATTGTCAAATAGTACAAAGAGCTAAAGACCATAAACCTAATAAGGTTAAAGAAGGAGCTATTAATGCCTATCTTATTAGGAGTAGGGAGCATCTTGATAGGCTTAAAGATGAAATTATTCTCTTATGTGAACACTATGGAGCAAGAGCTTATATTAATGTGGCTGGAAAGGATTTTGATGCTGTAAATAAATCAATGTTAGCTATGCTAGCTAATGCTGTTTGTTTGAAAAGTATATCAGCTATGAATCCTGCTAGAATACTTAATAGGTGTATTGGAGAAGAAAAGTCAAGGATGCCTAGATGGATTATAGATATTGATGATATGTCCTTAAAAGAGCCTATACTTGAATGGTTGGATAACTATTTTAATGTTAATGATGAATACTTGTATTCTACTATTCCTACAGTCCAAGGTGAACATTTAATAGTGAGACCCTTCAATGTATCAGAGTTTTCTGAAGCTTTTCCTAATGTAGATGTTCATAAGAACTCTATGGGAACACTATTGTATTATCCTAAAAGTTTAGATAAATGAGTAGAATAGTAAGATTAGAGCAAGTTACAGGTTGGAAGAGAGCTTTGAATGCTGCAAGAAGAACTATTGGTAAAAAGCCATTGGAGAAAGAACCTTCAAAGTCTTGGGAGGCTAAGATGATTCTTGCAGAGCATAGCCCAGTAAGACTTGTGGAGTATGATTGGGCATGGGAAGAAATCATGCAGTGGGTAACTACACATCTTGTAAGACATCATGAGGGATGTGAGAAGTTTGTCCATAGTCAGAGAGGTGATAGAAGACAACTCCCTGTGCCAAGAAATGAATTACCACAGGGTGCATTGAATGATATGGATATGACAGCTAATGTTCAGGCTATTATAAACATATCAAGAAAGAGATTATGTTCATGTGCTTCAAAAGAAACTAGAGAAGCATGGAAGCAAGTAGTAGAAGCTATTAGGGAAGTAGACCCAGTATTGGCTGATAAATGTGTACCTGAGTGTATCTATAGAGGATTCTGTCCAGAGTTTATGAATCCTTGTGGATATTCAAAGACACAACAGTATCAAGTGGATTTGGAGAAATATAGAAGTACTGATTATAAAGATTAAACATTATGGCATTTGGAACTAAGAAAACAGCGAAGGTAATTGAAACTCCTTCATTTGCTAGTAGAATGAGTAGCATTAAGAATATGTTTAAAGTTGCTCATGAGGATGCAAGTAATCTACATGCAGAAATGGAGTCAGAGATTGCAAAGAAGGAGTCTCAGATTGCTGCATTGCAGGAAGACATCAAAACTATTGGTGTTACTAAGCAGGAGGCTGAAACATTTATGTCTAATATAGAAAAGCTTATTTGATATGATTGAGCAAATAAATCAGTTAAAGCAAGGTTCCATTATTAGTGAGAGTTCTCACTATATTGTGAATAAAGTGTCAGGTTCTAATGCTTGGCTTACTCATTTTGAGAGTGGTGAAGAGGTTCAGATTGGTATGAGTTATTTGAAGAACTATACTAACTCTGCTGACCTGTTTGAAACTACAGTAAAGGTAACTAAAGAAGATAAGAAGGATGGTACTCTCGGTATTAGAAGTATTTGGGAGAACATTCATTCTGGTCAAGTATTTACTGTATGCTTCAAGAAGCAGGACAAACCTAAGAGCAAGAAGAAGCTCAATGAGGAGATTGACCATCTTGTGAATCAATTCTCTGAGGACATTGACAAGGTTAAGGCAAATAAGAAGGGTGTAGCTGAAAGGGCTAAACAGCTTATTACTGAACTTGTCAGAGAGCCTATCCTGCCTTATGAAGAGGGAGAGGAAAGAGTTCTTAGAGGCTACAAGATTCAGTTTGAGTCAAGAGATGGCAGATATGACTGTGTTGATATGGATATTGTCAAGACTGACAAAGAGTCAGGTATTAGACCAGTCAATATCAATACTATTAAGTGGCTTATATTCAATGGTGTCAAGTACATTGCTGAGTAATCTTATAAGGAGGAGTAAGTTAATCACTTATTCCTCCTTAACTTTTTCCCATAATACCTTGTGTATTACAATTAAATTCCTTACCTTTGCACAAATAATACTTTTAATTATATGAGTTGTTTAATTATAACACCAGAAATTAGAGAATTAGCTAAGAAGTTTCCTAATGAGACAGAGCAATCAATACTTAACTTGGTTGGGCTGTGGCAGGAAAAGAATAATAAGTCTATTGAGGATATTCCATTAGGTAGTGAACTCAATGATTTCATTAAGGAGTTGAGAAGTAGTGAGGCTACTGAACAGCTTGATGAAGCACTTAGCAGTTCTTTTAATACTCCAAGGATTACTTCTGTTGAGGAGCAGCAAAAGGTGGACCTACTCTTTGACCCAAGAACAAGAAGAGATAGAGTGACACTTATTGCAAGATTCTTCAGCAATGAAGTTGATAATGCCTTGCAGGAAATGACTGATTCTTTGAAGAGAAGAATTGATGATGCCAGTGGTGTAGAGAAAGAAGAACTGCAAGCTGAGCTTAATAGCTTGGATAGATTCTCTGCTATAAAGAAATATACTCCTGCTGGTATATTCAAAAGAGTGGCTAACATCTTCAATTCTTATGTACAGGATACAGAAGAGGGCAGAATACAGCAAGAACTTAATGCAATCAATTCTATGAAAGGTGCAGACAAGTTCTCTGATGAGCAGAAATTAGAGGCTGCTAAGAAGAAAGCTGCCTATAAGAATCAGGAATATAAGAAGATAGTTGATGACCCTTATGTCTACAAGGCTCTTGCTGAGGAAGCAAGTACTTTGCTTGTAATGACTGAGGGTATTAGAATAGACCCCAACTACATTGCACCTGCTGATGCAAACCTCAATGATGATGACCCTGATGGTAACAGTGAGGTAGATAATGAAGCAGAGGATTGGAGACAAGAAGAGGCTTATAAGGATGGCTGGATGACCAATTTCAGACAGGTAAGTTCACATGAGTCTCTATCACAGGCTGTGAGAAAAGTAATCAGGCAAGTACCCAAACTTGACTATAGAGGCAAGTATGAAAAGGATGATTTAGGTTTCACAAGATACCTTGATGCTGACTATGTTCATGCTACTTTCATTGACAAGTTAAGGAACATGATTAATTCTGATGATATGCTTCCTTTGATGCAGGATTTGCAAAGAATCAAGCCTTGGGTTAAGCAAGTGACCAAGTTACTTCAAGGTGATGAGACTTTGTTCTCCCAGTTCTATCAAGACTTCAGAAAGGATTTCATGCCTTACTGGATTCAGAAGAAGAAGATGATGCCTGATGGTACTTTCAAGATGGAAACTATTGCCATCAACAAGCCTGAAGGTGTGTACTATCTGCTTGATGCTTGGAGAGATAACTATGAGAATGGAGTACAGCTTGATGATGATAGTGTATATGAGAAGAATGGGGAAATAAACAAGGATAATGCAGCTAAAGGTTTACAATGGACTGAGACATTGAACAATATGTTCCAGAACCTTGATACAGAATCCAGACTTCAACTCTTGGAGAGAGAAGATGTATGGAATACCATAATGAAGTTACTTCATATGTTAGGTATTGATGCTAATCCTTCTGTATTGAAAACTGCATTAACTGATATAAAGACAGCTCCAGGTGTCACATTTACTGACCCAATCATGCTTCTTTTACCACAATTGAATGTCATATTCAGTGGTATTAAGAAAGGTGAAGTTAAGTCTGAAACAAGGGAGGATGGTACTGAGAAGAGAGGAGACCTTATTAATACTTTTGGCTCTGCTTACAATATGATTGCAAGTATGATGGCAGAAGTAACTGAGGATGCTATTGAAAGTAGTGTCAGAGAAAATGATAAGTCTTACTATTCTCATGTTACTCCTAACTACTTAGGTAAACTTATTAAGAATCTCAAGAATGTTATGAATGACAAGGAGAGATTTGAACAGTTTATGCAGACTGAGTTCAAGGATTATGAGTGGTTCTTTAAGGATGGTCATTGGAGAAATGACTGGCTAAGACAGCTTGCAGAGTCTGATGAACTGAGAAGAGGTCTTAACCATAAAGTAGTGTTGAACTCTGATAAAGTAGACTATACTAATTGGGATGACTTGGATTATACTTTAGTCCTTCTTACAGAGTATTGGGGAGACCCTGATTCTGCAAAGTCAAGTATAAAGTATGCTTGGTATCATGTTCCTATTCTTTCAGATAGTCCTTCTACTGAGTTTATCAGATTCAGAAAGTACACAACAGGTGATGTGCTTGATGAGAATGGTAAGAAGAGAACCTATGATGATGTTATCCTTGACAAGTTAGTAGACTTGGTTAATCAGGAGTATGACAGAATCATGTTAGTCAGAGAGAGGGATGAGGCTTATCAAAGTGGAGATAAGAGTGTAGAGCCTATTGCTAACTATGATATTGTCAGAAAGAAAGATGGTAGTATAAAGAGTATGGGAGGTGCAGAATTTAAGTTCCTTCCTGCACTTAATAACCTCAGATATGACAATGGAGAGACATTTATTGATAGGTTAAGCAGACTTAAATCCAAAGGTACTGGTGCTGAATTAAGAAACTTCTTGAGAACTACTCTTAATGACATGATGGAGGATGGTTTTGAACAGACCTACAGAGATTGGATGAGGGTAGGACTTCTGGATGAGCTTCCTAATGGTAAGTACAAGTATCTTCCTTTTGAAGGTCAGTCCAAGCAGAATGCAATAACTGCAAAAGCACTTATTAAGGCTAAAGATGCCTTAGGTTCATTGTGGAATACCAATATGGAACTAATGCTTAGAGCCTATAACAATAATAGTGCTTTTGATAGTAGAGAAGCTAATAGTCTGATGGAGCAGATTAAGAATCTGCTGACAGATAAGGCAACAAGAGGTGAGATGGAATTGAAAGATGCCCAGTCAATCTCAAGAAGTCTGTTTGTTAAGAACAATGCTAAGGATGCACTTAGGGAATATTATTGGAATAGCAAGTTAGCTACTTCACAAATTATCCAACTTACTACCACTGACCTTGCTTTCTATAAGAACCTTGAGGACTTTCAGAAGAGATATAAGGAGGTTCATGCTCCTGCTCTTAGATTGAATACTAAGGCTACTTACAAAGGTGAGAGAATTGGTAGGGATTGGGAAAGAACCATCTACTTGAAGGATGATGAGATAGTATCTTCTGTACTTGAGGACATTAAGACTGTCCTTGATGAAAGGGTCAGAAGAAATGAAATGACCAAGATAGACAGAGATAACATTATCAGCAAGTTTAGAAATGTGAATGTGGCAGATGCTCAGGCATATAGAAGTTTGAGTTCTTATAGGGCAATACTTGGTATGTCAGGTCAGTGGACAGATGATATGGAGCAAGCATATAACAACTTCAAGAATGGAGATTGGAATATCAAGGACTTCAATATCATTTGGCAGACTAAGAAGCCTTATGTTTATACACAAGTCAATAATAACAGTGGCATTGAAGGTCATACTGGAATTAAGACTCCTGTACAACATAAGAACTCAGAGTTCCTATTACTTGCTATGCACGAACTAATTGCTGGTCCTTTAGGAAGGTCAGGCAAGTTGAAAGCCATAAATAAGTTTATGGAGGATAATCAGATTGATGTAGTTCAGTTTGAATCTACCACTAAAGTTGGAAAACAAGGTGTAATAGATTTGAATGATGTAAATACTGAAGCTGATGTAATCCAAAGACTTAAAGATACTACAGGTATTGGGTTTGGTAATGAGAATCCTAATGTAGTACATAAGGTATCTTATGAAGATTATGGTATTCAGACTGCAACTCCTGAACATGCTATTGATGCTGTCCAGTTGGTAGGTACTCAGATTAGAAAGCTAATTACTGCTGACATCTCTGATGACACAATCATTGAAGTTAATGGTAAGAAGATGACTAAGAAAGAGTGGCTTGACCTGTATAATGCCATCAATACTGAGAATATTCTACAAGCATTTGCTGATGTAGATAAAATATTCAAAGACCCAAAGAAGGTAGAAGAAATCTTACTTGAAGAGATAAGAGGTAATCAAAGGTATGGTATGGATATGATGAGGGCTTGTACTCTTGATGAGAACAATAACTTCAATATCCCTCTCTTTGACCCTGTACAATCTCAAAGGGTACAGACACTTCTCAATAGTGTAATCAAGAGTAGAATCACTAAACAGAAGATTAGAGGTGGAGCTTTAATTCAGGTATCTGATTATGGCTTAACTGATGAACTTCATGTAGTATTTGAAGGTGAAGGTGCTAACAAGAGGATTAAGTATCTTGAGTGCTATATGCCTGCATATAGTAGAGAGTTCTATGAGCCTCTTATGGACCCAAATACTCACCAGCTTGATGTAACTAAACTTCCAGAGGATTTAAGAAAGTTGATTGGATATAGAGTTCCAACAGAGGATAAATACTCAATGGCTCCTCTGTATATCAAGGGATTCTTACCTCAACAGAATGGTTCTGCAATCATGCTTCCTGCTGAGATTACTACTCTATCAGGTTCTGACTTTGATGTGGATAAGATGTATATCATGTTACCTGAGTTCAGAGTTAAGAAGTATGATATGAGACAGGCAAGAGAAGACTATGCAAGAATGAATAGCTTATTCAATCAAGTATTGTCACAATTTACTCATAGCCAGTTGGCAGAGGATATTCTCAATGCAGATACTGATGACTTTAAGGAATGGTTCAATGAGAACAAAGAGAAGTACAGACTTGCCAAGCCTATTATAAGTAAGGTGAAGTATGACTTCAATAAGTCTCCACAGGAGAATAGTCTTGAGGCAAGAAATAACTTGTTGATAGATATGATGTATGGAGTCCTGACTAATGCAGATACAGCTTCAAAGATTCTTAACCCAGGTGGCTTTGATTATCAGAAGAAGTCTGCAAGAATAATGACCATTCTCAATGATTCTTATGAGAGTGACTTGGCTCAAGCATTAAAAGATATGGGCATGGAACTTAATAAGACTGTACAGAAAGGTGGAAAGTCTTATCCTAAGTCTATTGCTTCATACCTATTTGACTTAGACCTTGATACTCTTGATAAGTTGGCAGAGAAAACAAAGGTCAAAATGGACCCATTATCACCAAGAACTCAAGTAATGCTGCATCAACAGAACATGACTGGTGCTAAGTTGATTGGTATTTATGCTAACCATAATGCAAATCATGCTTTAATGCAACATACTCAGTTAGCTTTGGATGAAGAAAATGGCTCATTTGTATTGAATGGAAAGAGACTTACATCTTTACATGATATTATGAATGGTGACAAGGAATTTATCTCAAAGAATAATGCTGGATTCTTGGCTGCTTCTGTGGATAATGTTAAAGACCCTGTGCTTGCAGCACTTAATCAGAATACTTTCACTGCTGATGCTTCTATGCTTCTTTCAAGATTAGGCTACAATCCTATTGAAATAGGTCTGTTAATGATGCAGCCTATAGTTCAAGAGATTACTCAGACCTACTTTAGAGAGAGTAGAGAAGGTAAAGGCAAGGATACTATTATTGATGAAGTACTTGATAAGTACAAGGAGAAGGCTGCTCTTAATAATGACTTGACTTATGATAACTACAAGAATAACAGCTTCTATATTGAAGAGCTTGCAGATAATATAATGCTTGCTAAGGAGGCTGTTACTGACAGGTCTCAGACTTCTGACTTTAGAAAGATTGAGTTCTATCAGAAACAAGTTGCAGTTGGATATTTGTTCAAGAGAATTATGAACTCTGCTGATGCTTTGGGACAGTTAGTACAGGCTACAAGGTCTGATACTCAAGGAGGTGCTGCTGGTCCTACTATTGCAGATACAGAGTTGAAGATGCAGAAAGTAAAAGACCTGTTAGACCAAATAGAGAATAATGACAAGTTCCCATTGAAGAATGCCAATGTAATATTTGATGGTCTGTTATCAGACAATCCTGACACTGACACTCTAAGAGAAAGACTATTGTCAGCCCCTCTTCCTTTCTTACAGGCTTTCTATACTCTTGGCTTGCAGAAAACAGAGGATTTCTTCAAATCCTATTTCCCTCAATATACTGAATCATTCAGAGCTGTAATTGATGACCTTAGAGACATGACAAAGACTGGTAAGTTAAATGTAAAGACTATGAATAGTATTTATAATGACTTGCTTGCCTATATTATGTCAAAGAATGGATTCTTTGGTTCTGAATTGATTGTAAACCCAGACTCTGAAGTAGGTGATATTATTGTAACTTCCTCTGATAAGAGAAAGGATTTTATCAATAACTTCCCTGAGTACTTCAAGAGAGTGGTTACAGATAATGAGGATATAGCTGACCTTGAATTTATTAAGAGACTCAAGGTAATCAGGGCAAATGACAGTAATCCTGTAGACACAGTAGTGTTTAAGAATGTAGGTCAATTAAGTCCTACTTTGAGAGAAAGATATATGAGAGATTGGGCATCTCTGTTGTATATGAGTAACCCAGAAGCTCAGAAACTTGCTCTTAACTTGTTCAGATACAGCTATTATAGGAATGGCTTTGCATTTGGACCTTCAACCTTCATCCATTTGGCACCTGTGGCAGTGAGAAATGCTATCCCAGAGTACATAAGTACATTGAGAACTCTCTTGTCATCAAGTGATGATTATAGTCAATTTGTAGACCAATATGTCTATAACCACTTGGATAATAGAAAGTTGGTTCCTGAAATCCCTGATACAGCCTCTGTCCAGTTTATAGGAGAGGATAATGAAGTTAAAGATGAAGTTACATTTGTAATTGATGATAATGCTACCTTTGGAGATAAGAAAGTTATCAAGAAAAGGATAGATACTCCTGATGGTCCTGCTTATGACTTCTTTAAGTATATAGGCAAGAGAATCAGAGGAAGTTATGTCTATTACAAGCTGGCTTCATTAGGTACTGAACAAACTAATGTTGCAACCTATGAAAGGATTGAGCCATTAGGTTTCAGAAACAGCTTCATTGAATATGAGTATGGCAAGGATGTGGAAGAGATGGAAACTGTAATTGATAAGAACAGGAAAGATTATGACCCTTATGCAGATACATTGTCAAGATTTGACCTTGGAGATGCTGAGGTTGATTATGACTCTATGCCTGATTATCAAGATATGCCTCAAGAGTATTGGGATTCTATTCCAGAAGTAGATACTGATGCTTTCCAACAGGTATATGGTACTCCTCTTGATACTTCAGCTCCTAAGGCTGATGATGTAACAGCTATTCAGCCTAACACAGAGTATAAGGATGAGAATGGTGATAGTATTTGTGGTGCTCCAACATTATATAGTTTATAAGATATGGCAAGAAGTTGTGCAATTATTCCAAAGGTAAGAAATAGAAATGGTCAGGTAGTGGACAGCAAGTTATTTAAGGACTTGCTGTCCTTCACTTCAAACAATAGAAGTGAGGCTACAAGATTATATCTTATCACAAAAGCTGACTCTTTTATAAGAGATTGGAATCCAAGGCTAACATTAGATGAAAACAATGAACCTACATTGAGGAGTTTGCTAAAGCAGACTAATCTCAGTAAAGTCATTCCAGAAACTAAGGTACTTGAGAGACTTAATAGGGAGATTGGGTACTATAAGAAAGGAATGGATAGACCAGCTCTATGGGTAAACAATGATGAGAATTATCAGAAGTTGAAACAAAGAGCTATAGCCTTTAATCAGAACTCAGAATATAGAGATGATTATGTGGCTAACATAATTAAGATTCAAGACAGTGAATCTCCAAGAGTATTCATTGGAGTAAAGGTTGAGAAAAGGAATAGACTCAACTCTATTAATGCAGATAAGATGGAATACAATGAAAACCTTAATAATAGATTAAGGGGTATTCTTGAATCTCATGGAATAGGGATAGGTGCTTTAACTGACCTTGAAAAGAGAATGGGTATTCATGGTGTAACTGACTTTGATGTTGCAAGGAATGCAGCAAATGGTCTTGTTGAAATGATTAGGCTTGCTAATGGTATTCAAGGTGAAAGAGCACTTCCAGAGGAATTTGCACACTTTGCCATTGAAGCTATGGGAGATAATCCACTTATCACAAGACTCATCAATAACATATCTTCCAATGGACTGGCAAGAGAGATTATAGGTGAGGACTATGATACTTATGATACTTTATATCATAGTGATGAGACTAAATTGGCAAAAGAAGCTGCGGGTAAACTGCTTGCAAAACATCTTCTTCAAGGTGAGAATATTCCATCTGCTCCTTATAAGAATCTTCTGCAAAGAGTGATTCAAGCAGTTAAAGGGTTCTTTAAGAATATTAGTGCAAGTCCTATACAAAGAGCCATGAAAGAGGCTGATAAGAACTTTGGTTCTTTAGCCCAGCAGATACTTAATGGCAGTATGGATGAGGCTATTGATGTTAGTAATATAGCATCAAGTGGGGTATTCTACAATACTTCAGAAAGAGTGGCAAGAGACAAGAAGTTACTTCAAGGAATCATTGAAAACGAGTTGAAGAGATTGAAGATTTATGAAAAGAGAAATCCTAATAGCCAATTCAGTGCTAACCAAAGATTACTCATTGATAGATTGGATATTGAATTAGCTGATAACAATGAGATTGAGGGTATTTATACTTTTGTAGAGAATGCTCTTAAGGAATTGACTAAGGTAAGTGACAGGCTCACAATGCTACAAAATACACCTGCTACTAATGTTAATGAGAGAGCCAGAGTGCTAAGGGATGTCAGAAACTACTTGTATAGTTACAAGCATATTACTGATGACATTAGAAAGGCTCTTATTGATGAAGAGAAGTATGCAGACAATAGATATGGTCAAAGGGTAAGGGTTGTATTAGACAACACAACTACATTACTTGGAGACTTGTTTGTTAGATACAATGAAGTATCAATGCCTCTCTTTGTTGATTTCATTAAGCCTTTTGTAGGGGAGAGTATAACTGTTCCTTTTGGCAAGTTCAAGGGCAAGACTATGAGTGCTGAGGACTTAGTTAAGATAGCTGACAAAGACATATCTTTCTTTGACAGATGGCTTGACTCTATGGCAGACTCTTCAGATTATATGCTGAAAGTTATGGACCAAGCTGTCAAGAAGAGTAAAGAAAATGCAAGATTGGAAACTATCAATGTTATGAAGGAGCTTCAAGCTGCTACAATTAAGTTAGAACAAGCTGGAGTTAAGAACACTGATTGGATGTTTGAAAGAGACAGCAAAGGTAATCTTACAGGTAATTATATCTCTGAGATTAACCAAGGTCTATTCAAAGAGAAAGTCAGGGAAATGTTCAAGTCTCTCAATGAGAAATATGGCAATAATCCTGTGGGAGATAATGCAGAGAAATACAGAAAAGAGAGACAAGCTTGGTTTGATGCTAATATGGAAGTAGTCAATGGAAAGAAGCAGCCTAAAGTATCAATCTATGGCAACAAGGCTTACCAAAATTTGAATCCTGCTCAGAAAGAGTACTACAATAAGATTATGGAGATAAAAGCCAAGCTGGATTCATACCTTCCTGACAAGTACACTACCTTAACTAATGCAGTTAAAATCAGAAAGGATTTACTCGAAAGAGTAAAGGCATCTGATGGTGTAAAGTCAGGTAGTACACAAGTATGGGAAGCTGTTAAAGACCAATTTATTAGAAGGACAGATGACACTGAGTTTGGAGATAGGGCTACAGTGAAGGACTTTGAAGGTAAAGAGGTGCAGGTACTCCCTATCTACTATACTAAGATGAAAGAGGGTGAAAGTCCTAATGACCTATCTACTGATATAGTATCTACTCTTACAGCCTATGCAGCTATGGCTAATGACTTCAATGAAATGAATAAAGTAATTGATGTTCTTGAGCTTGGTAGGGATATGCTAAAGGAGAGGGAAATTATACAGACAAGAGGTGGTAAACCATTGGTTGAAAAGTTCAAGTCTGTAGGTAGGAAAGTAGAATCTACTCTCACTAAATCTGGTGATGAAACAAGATTCATGCAAAGGCTAAATGACTTCTTTGAAATGCAGGTCTATGGCAGATATATGGCTGATAAAGGTACATTTGGTAATACAAAGATTGACAAAGGAAAGGTTGCAAACTTTGTAAATAGGATGACCTCACTCAATACATTAGCTGTCAATGTGCTATCAGGTATTTCCAATGTGGCTACTGGTGGAGTTATGATGAGAATTGAGTCTTTCTCTGGAGAGTTCTTCAATGAATCTAATACTCTAAGAGCTGATAGAAACTATGGTCAAGCACTACCTGAGTTCCTTGCAGAGATTGGTAATAGAGTTAAGACAAGCAAACTTGCTTTGTGGGATGAATTATTCAATGTAATGCAGGAATATGAGACTGATGTCAAGGAAGTAAACTTTGATAGAAAGACTTGGTTTAGTAGAATGTTTGGTACTTCTGCTTTATTCCTTATGAATAATGCTGGTGAACATTGGATGCAGAATAGAACTTCATTAGCACTTGCAGATGCCTATAAGATGAAGGCTCCTGATGGAAAGATTACATCCTTATGGGATGCTATGGAAGTGGTTCCTATTGATAAGAATAACAAGAAGTTAGGTGCTAAATTGCAGTTAAAGCAAGGCTATACTAAAGAAGATGGGTCTGCATTTACAAGAGATGATATTATAGCATTCAGTAGGAAATCTGCTGCTATAAATCAGAGAATGCACGGTATTTATAATAAGGCTGATAGAAGTGCAGTACAGAGATTAGCCATTGGTAGAATGGGTGTTATGTTCAGAAAGTGGGTGAAGCCCTCACTTAATAGGAGGTTCAAATCAGCATCCTACAATATGGACTTACAGTCTTGGACTGAAGGATACTATGTGACTACTGGAAGATTCCTTTTACAGTTAGCAAAAGAATTAAGAAAATCACAATTTGATATTGCTTCAGATTGGAAGAATCTTTCAAGAACTGAAAAAGCTAATATTAAAAGAGCTGTGACAGAAGTTGCCCATTACTTAGCTGTGGTAACAGTACTTGGATTGATTGACTGGGATGATAAGGATAACAGACCTTGGCTTACTAAGATGGTGGAATATCAGCTTAGAAGATTAAAGACTGAAACTGGTGTGCTTATTCCAGGAAAGCCTATGATAGATGAAGGCTTGAAGATTATGAAATCTCCGGCAGCAGCTATTCAAACTATTCAATCCACACTTGATTTGATAGGATTGATAAATCCTATGAACTATGAAGTGTTTGCAGGAGAGGATGCTATACTTCAATCAGGTCAATTTGAAGGCAAGAGTAGGGCATATAGGTTGCTTATGAAGAGTCCATTAATGCCTATGAGGAATACAATCACAAGAGGCATAGACCCTGAATTGGCAATACCTTACTTCAAGCAATAATAGAAAGAGGAGAGAAATCTCCTCTTTTTTATTCACTATAAATAATTTATTTATCCACTTTCATATTAGTGGATTTATTTGTATCTTTGCAGTGAACAATAAAAAACACATAATATGGAAGAAATTTGGAAAGATATTCCCAATTATGAGGGGATTTATAAAGTGAGTAATTTAGGAAGAGTTAAATCTCTTGGAAGGAGAGGAAAAGGATGTAGTATTGAAGATATTATTCTAAAACCTTCTCTTAATAAAGATGGATATGAATTAGTTAATCTAAAAGATTCTAATCATGTAGCTAAGTGGTTTACAGTTCACAGATTAGTGGCAATGTGTTTTATACCCAATCCCAATAACTATGAGGAAGTAAATCATAAAGATGAAGTTAAGAGTAACAATGTTGTATCTAACCTTGAATGGTGTACAAGAAGATATAATGTTGGATATGGGACTGTCAGAGAAAGGCAGTCTAATAATAAGAAAGGACAATCTAATGATTGGCTTATTAAGCCAATCATGCAATATAGCTTGAATGGAGAATTTATTGCTGAATATGATTCTATTACTCAAGCAGCTAAAGTATTATCCCAAACCTTAAATAAAGATTGGGAAAAGATAAAGAAAGCAATTAATAACCAGCTAAGGAAATACCCTGATGGTAAATCCTGTGGCTACAAATGGAGGTATAAAAATGTGTGAATTAGCAGCAACAGTTATTTGTGCAGGAATCTTTTGGTTCTTATTTAATCCTAACAATGCAAACAAGACATAAAAGATGGGAGAGTGAGTAGATTAAATTCTACTCCTCTCCCTATTTTTTTTTTATAAAATGAAAGGGTCAAAAATACCCCTATACTAATTACAGCATAGGGTTATTCTTGACCCCTTTATAAAAAATTTCAGCCTACTGATTAAAAGGCTATACACTTGATAGCTTGGTCTCTCTCCTCTTGAGAAATTGAATCAAACTTCTCTGCTGTCCAACCTTTCTTTAACAAATTCTCTTGCATAGAATCACTTAAAGTATTGAATGATGTAGTAGTTGAAGTAGCACCTCTCAATTCACTGATAGTAGGAACTTTGAATGTGCTATCTGCATACTTACCTTCATTAATTCTTCTATAGTAATCTATCAAGGAAGGTCTAAAGTTATTCCAGTTAGTAACCTTAACAAAGAGTTCCTTGAAGAAATCAAGTATTCTCTTACCTAAGCCCCTGCTCTGTCTTGTCATTACATATTCTCTGAATCCCTCTGCCATATCTTCTTCTAATGAAAGGTCATCTTTCTCACCATATAACTTCTTTGCTTCATTATATAATGCCTGTCTCTCATTATTGTCAAGAAGGAGATTAAATACAGCATGGAATGCTTCATGGTATGCAGTACCTTCAGCAGCTATGTCAGACAATGTGATTACACCTTTATCAAATTGACCCCAAGCTAAGGCACCTTGTCTGCCTACTTTAATAAGACCTTTTACTACTTGTACTCTATCATTCTCACTTAATTGAGGTAGTACTCTACTTAACCAATTAAGTTCCTTTTCCTGATTCCATACTGTAGTCTCTGTATCATCTACTCTTCTTAAAGTAAATTCATCCTCAAACTCTTCATCATGGTCATTTATTGCCTGTTCCTTTTGAGCAGTATAGGCAGCACCTGTCTGGGTATTACCTTGATTAATAGTTGCAGGAGTTTCCACAGTAGTAATAGGAGTAGCACTTACAGTAGGTACTGCATCGGGGTCAAACAGTATAGTCTTTTCTGATGCTAATTCCTTAACTTTCTGTGGCTTAGCCTCAAGTCCCTTTCTAATTGCATCCTCAACTTGTGATTGGGTCATGCCCCCCTGCACAGGATTATTCCTCAAAAATAGGAATGTCTTACCATTAGGGAATACTGCATAGAAGCTATTTGAAGCTACATGAGCAGCTTCCTTACCAAATCCCTTTGTAATATTAGGAACCTTAGTTACATGAACTTCAACCCCATCAATTACAGTTAGTGGTGTAACATATCCCTTGTGTAATTTACCATCCAACTCAAAGTAACCTACTCCCTCATCAGCATTATTCATACTGTGTTCAGGTGTTAAATCCTCAATAGGATTTTGGGTCTCTAATGAGGTTTCAAAAATAGGCAATACTGTCTGAGCCTGTGCTGGAGTAGCAGGAGTTTCTGTAGATTTATCTACCTTAACTGCACTTGCTAAAGGTACATTAACAGCAGGATTGTATGCAATAGGAATACCTTTTTCACTCTGTACTGCTGATACATTCTCCTTATCATAACTCAGTACAAATGGCATTATAGCTAACTTAGTAACTGGTACACCATACTGAGATTCAAATAGGTTCTTGTAAGCAGAAAGTTGTAAAGTATAGTAATCCTTTGCACTCATCCTCTGAGTAGCAGATGGAGTAGTAAAGTAATTAACCTTATGACCATATCTGTCTGTAAAGTCATAGAAGCTGTATCTACTTGTCTTTACATCATAAATCCTAAAGTTACCATCCTTATCAACAGAAAGAATATCAACCTCACCTGCAACTCTTGTGCCATCAGGATACTTTTGGAATAATACAATATTGTCAGCAAGGAACCTTTCTCCCATTTGCTCCATATTTGATTTAACCCTATTGAGGGTAGTAATCAAATCTATAAAAGCATTCTCTGACATATTGGATGGCTTTACTATCTTAGATACATCCCTTACAGTAAAGTACTGCCTGATAATACTATCTACTGCTGAGCCAGCATCAAGTGCTCTTTGTGAATTAGTACCAGACATCTTGTCTCTTACTATATTCACAATAGTATCTCTACTCTTGGCATCAGTCTTACCTCTGTAGGCAGTCAAGTCTACCTTAAACTTGTTCTCCAAGTATTTCAGGTAATTCTCATACTGAGTAGGATTATCTACAAACTTGCTAAGATTAAGTCTTGCTAATTCAAGAGCCTTTGTCTGCTTGTCAGATTCTACCCAATTAGAGCCTAATCTGCTATGTACTCTACTATACTGATGATATTCACCATCATTTTCAAGTACATAATAAAATTCTCCATCAGTCCTTGTCTTGTCTATTCTCTTTTGGTTCTCATATATTTCACTGATAACCTCCTTAGACTTGGCAACCCTATCCTCTCTTTCTTTCTTTCTACCTGCAATAGCATCCTTTACATCCTGTGCTTCCTGACCACTAAGATATGTCTGCTTACTTCTATCAAGTACCTTACCATCAGGGGTAAGAACCTTGTTATCCACCATCATTGATGAGTTAGTGGAATCCCCAAAGTTATCTTGTGCCCAAGCTAAATCAAACAATATTCTATTACTGTCAGTAACTTCTACAGTCCTGCCTTGGTCATCTCTGATAGTGTTTGTCTTTAAGTCTACATAGTATGGCTTATTTGAGAATACAGATACTATTCTTGTGCCTGCAATAGCACCCTCAGTACCTCCTACAGGAGTTTCTACTTTCCTCTTAGGTTGAGGAGCTACAGAAGCTGGACTTATAGCTTGATGAAGATTACCTTCATTATCAAAGTAATCAGTTGTAAACCAATTACTTCTCACTGAAGCCTCAGTAATATTTGAAGTAAGGATATTAGAGTTTATCAATCTGTTGTTATATGCACCTTCATTTATTCTCCTTGTACTGACCTGCAAAGGAAGATTAAACTTAATAAGGTGTCCAAGTATTTCATTGTATATATCCTCAGGATTCTTAGGAGTACCTAATGCACTTGTATCTCCCAAATCCTCAAGAGCAGTTACATCAAAGTTTATACCTCCAATCTCTGCACTCTTGCTACTTGTAGAGAAATATACATCATACTTATCCTCCTTGATTTGTTCCTTTCCATTAATGATTACCTTCTCATAAGTACCATCTGGCTTTCTTACCTTCTTACTGATAACAATACCATCACCTGCCCTACTACTAAACCAAGTAACCATAATATCTTGCATATACAAGTCTTGTGCTAAATCTTGCATAGCAGCAGATACATCATCTTGTGATGTAGCAGTTGATAACTTAGTAATGGCATTCTTTATATCCTCTCCAACAGGAGTAGAACTTACATTGCTATCATTCAGATTGAACTCTTCATTATTAAAGTGCTTAACCCTCATAGCAGCAGGAGAATACTTACCAGCTCCATTAGGTATAAGTAGATATAATCTACCTTCCTTCTGACCCATATCCACTGGCTTGATGATAAGACTATCATCAATCTTACCATTAGTGGTAAGAACACCATTCTTTATAATTCCAAAGATAGGCTTTCTATCAGTTGAAGATACATTAGGTATCTCAGATAAACTCCTTTCAGTATTACCATAAGGAATCCTACCTACCATTACCTTAGATACCTTTGTAACAGGTGTGGCAATAAACTTACCAGTCTTATTCTGTCTATTAGCATACTCACCTCTTATCTTCTCTTCAAGACCCTTCAGACCTTCATATCTTGAAACACTATAATCAGATTCATCCAAACTACCTACTACTTGGTTGTTTCTCTTATCTACAATGAAGATTGTATTCTCATTATAGTCTGGGTCAATCATAAAGCCAAGCTCATCACCTGTTTTTAGGTTGCCCTCATTTACATATCTGAATGCTCCTTGGTCTCTTAAATAGCCATAAATGCCAGAGAAGTCTACATTCTTTTCTCTTTCACTTACTACAATATCAAATGGTCTAAAGTCCCCTTCCTTACTTGCCTCTATATGCAGTTCAGGTATAGCAGGTCTATAGAACTGATTGAGAGTATCTCTGCTTGGTCTTTGTGGAGTTTCTACCCTCTCATTGGCTTTCTTATTCTCCTCATTAACCATTTCAGCAGTTATATTACCTACAGGTAATTCTGTTGTAGGTAAATCCTCACTACTTGTTACAGTAGGAGTAGTAGATGTACCACTGTCTCCTGTAGTATCTCTTCTATCATCACCTCTCACAGTTCCTTCTCTTTTTTCTACAGGCTTCTTGTATTCAGGTGAAAATCTGTCCTTAAATCTATTGTCATTGTTTACCTGAGACATTGCATTCTGCAAAGCATATTGAGCCTCTTGGAATCTTGTTGCAGACAACTCAACATCACCCTCAGAATCTTCATCAAAGGCATTCTCATTATTAATATAAATTGAGTTAGGGTTAGCTAACTGTTCAAGATTTTCAGAGTTATTGAACTGGTCTTGAAGGAGCTTCATAGCATCTTGCTTAACCTGTGGTTCTGCATCTGACTCATTAAGAACTCTTCTCACTTCATTATTGTATTGTGAAGTTTCTCTGTAGTTCTTAGCCATCTCACTACCTTCATCTTCCAAAGTCTTTAGGGTTCTATCCCTATTCTCTATATCATCTTGGCTATCTATGATACCTCTAAATTCTTGTAGGTTTTGTGCAGCATTCAAAGATACTTTCAAGTCATCAGACTTCTTCTTAGTCTCTTGTTGTGCAGCTTGTTCATCAGCCCTTGCATGGTCTTCTGCTTGCTTTTGAGGATTCTCAAGATATTCTTTCAGCTTTGCATTATATGTCTTTGAGGCATTACCTAACTTGACAATATCATTTAGCTTAGTTGTAATATCTTCTTTCTCATCTGCACTAAGTACAGTCTCATCTACCTCATTAATTTCCTTGACAAGACCATCTACAAACTTAGGATTAGTGGCTAATGTATGGGCTAATGTCTTATCATCCTGACTTCTTACAAGATTAAGAGTATTTATTGCACCTTGAATGGCTCTTACATTCTCATCTGCCTGTCTGTATCTATCAGTTAAGTCAGTATGAGTCTGACCTTCAAAGTCTCTTATTTGCTCATTAAATCTTAGGAATGAATCCAAGTTACCCAACACACTACCTATTGCAGACTTTACCTCTCCAGACATGGCTGTTGCCCTCTCAGACCAATTACCTATCTGAGACTTCATCCAAGTCAATTCTTCAAGCTGGTCATCTGATAATTGTTGTCCTGTCTTAATGTCAAGCTCATCCTTTATCTTCAGGTAATTATTGATAGTGTTGGTCATTTCATCATGGTTCTGCTTCAACTTCTCTATCATTTCCTGCTTGCCCTCTGGAGTAGCATACATAGGATTGCCATTCTTATCAACAAATGGACCTACCTTAGAACCATCCTCAAGAGTAGTTGTAGTGTTCTCTACAATAGAGGCAAGGTTCTCATCTGATGTATCAAATGCTGTATCAATTAAAGTAGTGAGGTCTTCCATCCTACCTGCATTATCAAACATAGCAATATCAGATACCAATTGAGCATGTTCTGCATTCTTGAAGTTGAACTCATCACCTTCCTCAGCAGCCCTATTCATATCATTCTGATATTTATTATGTCTGATAAGACCCTGATAGTAATTCTTAAACTCAGGAGAGTTTATTCTACTGTTCATGTAGTTAGCAATCTCATTCTCTCTTGCTATCTTCTCATTATAATCCCTCCACTCATTTATGGCACCACCTTCAATAGTAATAGGAGACTGAATGCCACCCTGTGCATTCCTTACACCTCTGAATCTTGGCATACCTAATGCACCTGTCAAAGAACCAATAAAGAACTCTTCCCATGCAGAGCCATCATTTACTGTTTCATTGATTCCCTCAGCAAATGATTTAGTCCAACTCAAAGTCTCTTGTGCAGCCTCTGGGTCAGTCTTTGACTTATAGAAGTTATTTACATCAGTAGAGTAATAGTTACCTGCTATTCTACTTGCAGCACCTTGTGCCATTTCCTCAGTACCTTCAGATAATGCACCCTTTGTTATTGCAGTAGCAGCACCTAACCTTGTAGTACCAGCAGTATATTCTCCTGCCTTACCTACTATATTGGTAGCTTTTCTTGCAGTCTTGAATCCATTAGCATATAACTTACCAAACTGGATTATATTAGATGCAGTAAGGATAGGTATATTCATAAGCAAGTCTGCATTACCCATCTTCAATCTATCTTCATTCAGTTTACCAAGTGCTGCATTGTAAGCCTCTCTTTCTTTTGCAATAGCATCCTGATACTTTACATAAGCTGGGTTTACAAATTGATTACCCTCTACACCACTTCTTACAAGTTCCTTTCCTGCATTAGCTTCATATTCAGTCTGTATTGCATTTAACCTTTCCCTTAGACTGTCATCAAGCTGTGCTTTATGAAGCTCAAACCAATCCTTACTATTATTGAGTGCTTCAATTCTACCCTCATTTACTGCTGAAATAGTAGCACCCACAGCAGTATTAACTATTGCTGGAGCCTTTGAAGACTTGGCAATAGCACCAATAAGCTGAGGTAACTTAGTTACCTTCAACCCAGCAGCAGTAACACCACCACTATAGAAAGCACCTACTGTAAAACCTAAGTTCTTGATAAACTTATCACCTAAGAAGTTAGCAGTGAAGATATTTTCATACCAAGGTTGTTCTTGTTCTGCTCTTGTATAGTAGTTAGGTAATGCTTGCTCAGACCATTCATTAACAGACTGCATAGCTTTAGAGAAGTCATTATCCCAAAGACCAGACCATCTACCTTCACCTATTGCAGTACCAGCTCCAAATATCAAACCTACAGTACCATCAAGGAAAGTAGTACCTGCAAGTATAGCACCCTTAGCAAGACCTGCTCCTATCTGTGCATACCAAGGTTGGTTATTAGCTCTTATGTCTCCTAACTCTTGAAACTGTGCCTCAGTTGCAGTAGGCTCATCAAACATGCTTTCACCCCAAGGTGTAGCAGTTCCTTCTAATGAAGTTGCAACCATCTGCTCACCATGTGCCCTTGCATCATACAGTGAAGTAGGAGCAGTATTTGCTCCTACATTCATACTGAATGACTGAAACTCAGGACTAAGGTTAGTGTATGGCTCTTGATTTGCTTCTTGCAAATCTCTGAAAGTCATTGGACCACTCTTAGTAATATCTATATCCTTTACTTTAGTTTCTTTTGCCATATCTTAATATCCATAAGGATTAAACTCTTGTTCTTTTGTCTTATTCTGTACTCCTAATTGAGAATGGAATAAGTATGCTTGCTGTATAGCCTGTGCATATTGTTGCTGTGCATAAGTAATTTCATCTGGAGTAGCCTGATGTACATTACCTCTTGCATCAGTATATTGTCCTGTGTTGACTACTTGTTGCCATTGATTTGCAGCAGCCATTGCCCTATCTCTATTCTGCTCATTAGTTGTATTGACACCAGCAGGCATTCTGAATCTTCTCACATTACCCTTGTCATCTTGTATCATTACAGTAGTACCATAAGGACTGAATCTTGTAGCAGTTACTTTGTACTCATCACTCTTCAAGTCTTCCATAGTGATTTCCTCACCTGTATCCTTGAATTGCTTAGACTTGCTATCATAATCTACCTCTTTAAGACTTAATCCTCTGCCAGCAGTCATAATAGCATTCTTCATGTCACCCTGTTGGGCACTTGCAATAGGATAGTCATATTCAGTAACTCTTGTAGCATCATATCTTGCAGTTCTTGCTGCTGGAGAATCATCAGCATACCTACCCCATAATCTTCCAACACTTATTCTCTGATTAGGACCAAAGCTATCAGAACTTATAGCACCTTTGCCACCTAATCCATCAATGAACCTCTTGAAATCAGAATCAGCATATTGACCTTGAGTTACTGGAATACCTGTTGATGGAGATACTGTTCCTGGGATATATCTCTTGCTATTGTAAGCCTTCCATCCTTCTTGATTCATCTTCCATTGACCATTCTCTTTGTAGAAGTACTTGGAGTACTTTTTCATATCATCATTGTACTTCTTCTCATCTTTACTTAGTTCTCTGCTACTGTAGATGTTCAAAGGATTAATAGCCAAGTTATTGAGCTTTGCTTGTTGTGCAGCTTCAGCCTTTCTTTTATCTGCTCTAATCTGCATGGCTTCCTGTTCAGCCATTTTAGCTCTCCAATTATCAAGAGTCTGATATTGAGTCTCACCAACTGCACTCCATAGACCTTGCTTAGCATAATCAATAGCCCTTGCAATAGTAGCTTGGTCTCCCCAGTTTCTAACACCACTTGAATTAATGGCATCTTCAACAATTCTTGTAAGTTGAGGAGCAGCATTAGGATTATCCTGTATAGCTTGTAGTACTGCTTGAGAACTGAAGCCTTTCTGCATCATAGTTTCATAATATGAATTACCTAAGATGCTTCTCCATTTCCTTGGCTTTTCTTGCATTTCCTTGGCTAATGCAGATGCAGCACTTGCAGCTTGTGCAGTAATTAACTTACCTGAGTATGACTCATAAGCTAATTGAGGATTCCTTATATAGTCATCAAGACTTGTAGTTGAAGCTCTTCTGCTCAACATTAATGTTGGGTCTTGAAGAAGTGCTCTTTGTTGTTCTTCTGCTTGTTTTTGTCTTGCTGTATAGGCTTGTTCAATAGGAGTTATCTCCTTACTGTACCTTGCTCTCATATTGAGCATATCCCTTCTACTTGCAGCATTAAGTCCTTCTCTTGCTAATTGACCTGCTTGTTCCTCAAGGTCATTTGCATAGGTCTTGTACATCTTGTAAGCATAAGGGTCAGTCTGCTCATTAGCCATTTCTTCCCATACACTTGCCTTAGTAGCAAGCTCTCCATACTGGTTCTCCAACTCTTGATGGGCCTGAGTAGCCATCAAGGTTGGAGCCAGCATCTCTTGATAAGAGAATGGCTTGAATTGTGAATTTATTACTAAACTATAATTAGCCATATTGCTTCTTCTTAATAGTTAAATAATCACCCTTAGCTTTCTTTTTCTTAGCTTTATTGGCAGCATCTCTTACTTCCTTCTTCTCTGCTTCACTAAGATTTTCATATCCATTCTTATATGTAACATTACCCTTGTTATCAATAGAGTAGTATAGTGCAGGATTACTCATAATCATATTTCTACTATACTCTTCTCTACCAATATCTCCAAGAGAATTAAAGAAGTTAGTAAGATTGGCACTCATGCTTGCACCTCTTCTTGCATCAACAGCATCCCTTACTGCCATAGCTTGTGCAACACCACTTAGCCTTGAACTTCTTGCCTTCAATGCAGCTTCTTGATTTGCCATTGCAGCCTTGAGTCCCATCTCAGCATTAGCCATGTTAGTACCTCTATTAAAGGTTTCAACAGCTTGTCTTTGTGCTAAGTTATACTCTTCAGCCTGTCTTGCAAGGTCTCCTAATCTACCTTGAGCATTATAGTCTGCTGCAAGTAAGGCTGCATTTCTTGAAGGACTTGTAGTGTTCATAATAGCCCTTCTTGTAGCACCTGCTTGTGCATTAAGCTTATTCAAATAGAAGTTTCTATCAAAAGGTCTATATTGTAAGTAGTTGCCTATTGGAGTATATCCTACTGGAGTATAATTACCTGCTTGATTGGCTGCCTCAAGTATTGTATCTGCACTTGTATAATCTGGTCTACTGAATAAATTCTGACCTAATCCTATTGCAGCACCTACTACAGGTGCATATCTTAACCAAGTTAATTTACTACTCTTATTAGTATCTCCTTCCTCACCACTTTCATCAGCACCTGCCATAGCCTCATTCCATAAATCCTCTGCATTAATAGGTTCTAATAGGGTTCCATAGTCTTGCCAATCTCCATAATCTGCACCATCTAAGAAGTTAGGCATATCACCAAGACCATCAAATAATGTACCCATTCTACCACCATGAGCATATTGTACTCCTTCTTGACCTACTTGGCTTTGTTGCCTTACAGTCTCTTGAGCTTGCTGTAATCTGGACATAGAACTTAGAAGTCCCCTCTTGCTTATTGGGTCATTAGGTCTCTCCTTAGACTCCTCTCCCAGCTTCTCTGCTATTGCAGCAAATGAGTAGCCATCATAAGACTTTGGAAGATTGAAGCTCTCTAATAGACCACCATCAGCAAATATTCTATTACTGAATACATAATCATTGAAGATTACCTCTCCCTGCTCTACAAGATTAGGAGTCCCCTCTGCATCCATTCCCATAGGTACACCCTCCATTGGATTCTCCTCATGGGTTCCACCATTTCCAATTATTCTAAGACCATTATCCCATTCAGCACCATGAGTAAGTAAATCTCCTCCAAAGGCATGATGCCATTTTCTTGCATTAGCAGCAAAAGTAGCTCTCTTCCTTACAGCAGGGTCACTACTTCTTTTACCCCTTGCAATACACTCTGAAGTAACTTTACCTCCACAATACTTAGTGAATTTACCTCTATTCTCAGGTTTGATATGTATCTTACCTCCTTTAGCAAAAGTATTCAATTCTGATGATTCAAATGAGTTAGGTAATGAAGTCAGCTTACCTTTATTTGCAGCATTAAGAGCCTTAATACCTAAGTTCTCTTTAGCTAACTCATAGCCTATTGCCCCACTTCCATATCCTCCCCATATACCAAGAGGACCACCAAAGGCAGCAAAGCTTGCCATAGCATTAAGGTCAGACTGAGTATCTGCTGCATCTGCTGCATTCTCATAAGAAGTCAATGCCCTATTCCTTGCAATATCCTGTTGCTTCTTTAATTCCTTATATTTGTTTTTAGCCTTATTGCTAAACCAACCATCTTTACCAATATCTGATTTGGAGAAATCTGCCCCAAAGTCTTGATTAGCCCACTGGTCCATAACTGAATCAGCACTACTGTTATCTACCATAACAGTATTTATAGCTTTATTACTTCCTTCAACTTCAGCAATTTTCTCTTCATTTAACTTGGAGCCAAACATTCTATTTGTAAGACCTCCAATAATGCCTGAACCAGCAGATATAATGCCTCCAAGTACAGGATTAACTGCACTTACTGCACTACCTATAGTGCCTCCAATATTACTAATTGCACTACCTGCACCTGACTCAAGTCCTCCTCCAATAGCACCACCTGCAATATTACCTACTGCACTACCTATGCCACTTGCCAAACCTCCTTTTAGCATTCCAGCAACATTGCCTCCACTAAAAGTATTCTTTAGGTCAAATGCTCCTGTGCCACCCATAGCAGCCTTGAAATCACCACCCCAAGCATAGTAATGAGGGTTGTATGTAAATGGTCTGTTAGACTTTCTTATAACTTTTCTTTTAGCCATATCATACTAATTTGTTTGCAAAGATAAACAAAGTATTTGAATTATACAAGGATATTATCCAAAAAGTAAAGGGAAGATAAGTAATAAACTTACCTTCCCACTATTATTACTCAAAGTAATGCACAATCATGTCATGCAATACAGTCTTATTTATATTCTCTTCCTCCATAGACAACTTAATATACAACCAAGGATTTCTCATTCTATCTCTACCTTTCTTAGTAGAGCCAACAGCATTAGCTCTTGGTATATTAGCTCTCCAAATCCTAAACTTTTTCTTTAGGTCAGAAGGTCTTCCTAAGATATTGTTTAGAGTAGAAGTTCCTTGTTGATACTCATTCCATACAGTCAGAGTATCAAATGTTGTGTTAAGCAAGTTACCATTCTTATCCCAGCTATCTGACCTGAACTCAAGATTATTAAATATCTTGTCTACAGGCATATCTGGATTAGCTATTATGGTAGTATAGAATGGCTGATATACTCCAAAGAACATATTATAGTCTCCTTCATTATGCAGCCAAGGTCTATACAGTGTACCTGCACCTTCAACATTAAGAGCAATTCCCCTGTCTTCAAGGTTAGTGAAGTAAGGCATTTTCTCATAACTGTAGAATGAGCTGAATTGACCTAATGGCTCAGAGAATGCTAAACACTCATCCTTGCTAATAAAGAATACATCACCATTAACTTTATCATAGTAGGTAACAAACCCATCAAAGTCTACTGGATTCCATATATCTATATTATCAGAGGTTTTATTAATCCAAGAGTGGAAGCCTAATCTGTCAGATAGATTATCTAACTGACCATTGAATAAGAATATTCCCTTTGTGATGTCATCTATGAAGTAGATACCATTAGATGTTTCACACATAGACCATTTATTAGTACATCCTATTCTATCAGAGATGTATCTCTTACCATTAACTTTCCCACTGTTTGCAATCTCAATAGGGACTCCATCAGTAGAAGAAATCTGCATACTCTCATTGTACAGGATTTGGCTGATGCCTCTATCTTGGAAAGCAAATATATTGTTGTTAAACCTTCTTAGTGCCCTTACATTTCCCTTATCCCCATCAATGTCAAGAGTAGATGCAAGGGTAATGTTAGTCCAAGTATCAATTAGCTCTCCAGCAGTTTTAGTCTTAGTCCAAGTAATTGAATTATGGAAGTCATCCAAGTTCAACTTGTTTGGATTAATTGTCCTGTAGTTGAAGAAGTTATTAGGTTGAGAATATACATCATTCATCAAGTTAAAGTTCTCAGGAGTAATTGAGAAATTACTTGTCTGTCCTCTGTTCCTATCATACCTACCATCAATATTTACCCTTGTTTCACACATGAATGATACAATATCAGTTACTGCATTCTGGTCTTCAAGAGTGAAAGGATAAGTCTTGATATGGTCATATCTTTGGAAATAGGTATCACCTTCTTCCCATCTGAGAGTAACACTGCTCTTAACTCCATTGTTAGTATCTACAAGAGAGATTGGGTCTCCACAAGGCAGCCATACATTATTCTCAAAAGCTTCTTCTGTCTGACCACCAAACCTATTCTGTACATTATCATTATATAGCTCTCCTAACCATAGCCATCCATGTTGAATACTTGATACAGCAGATATAGGACCTCTTGGAGCACCAGTAATAATAGTATCTTGTGATACACTCTTGGTACTTCCTGACTTATCCCAATACATGTGTTGCCCACTTGGAGCACCTGAGTTCTGTGCATTTACAAACCAAGTATCATTATAATCACCATCTTTGATGTTAGGCAATATCCTCTGAGCACCTGATGTAGTATAGTTTAGAGCTAATACAGCATGAGGGGTAGACTTATACTTGATTCTAACAGGGTCAGTACCTGTGATTTGGTCAGTGAATCTACTATCTACCTGCATATAGCCACTACTGAATAGTGTGTGTGCATTAGTCTCTGCACTTTGAACTCCAGTAGTCATAATAGGATAACCATCCTTCTTATCACCAATTCTTGAGATAGTGAGAAGTTTGTCTACATTGCCATAGTAGTTAATATCTGTAAGACCTGAGTTCTCCTGTGCAGGCAATCTAACAAGTGATACTTCATTAGAATCAAATACTGCAACTCCTGATATACCAGTTCTTGTATCATTACCACTTATATAAGCATTCCATATATTACCTGAATCCAAGTAGACTGACTTATATGAATATCTCATATTAGACATCTTCTTCTTGTCAAGCATAGCTGACCTATATCCATCAGTAGCAAACTTAGTATTGTTAAGTGAGCCATTTCTATGCCAAGGATATACAACAAATCCAGTAGTGTAGTGATTAGTATTACCTGTATCTTTCTTGTATGCAGTCAATTCATCAAACCAGAATGCTCCAGAGATTAGTCCTCTCCATCCAAAGTGAGAATTACCAAGATGTGACCCAAGTCCTTCATAGCTAAAATCATTCTCTACACCTATAGGCTCCTTGTAGAACCCAGCAGGTAGCTCTGAGCTATCATAGAAGTTATTAACAGGAGTAGAAGTTTGAATGTCAATATCTGAAGCAAATGCAGTCAAGGGAACCATACCCACTATTCTTAGCTTCAATCCTGATGTATCAATACTTCTCACTTCATTATCAAACTCAATGTCAGGTGAGTGGAAAGTTAATATTGATTGGTCAATATAGTAATTCTCTGCATTGTTAGACACCCAACTTGCAACATCTGAATCAGTTGCAGTATCATCAACATAAGGACCAGAAGGAGGGTTCCAAATACATTGAATTTCTGCATTCCTATTATCATTACTTGGAATAGGTCTATTATGCCTAAACTCTGCCCAAGCTCCTTTATTGACTATATCAATATTGTATTGTGTCTCTCCTGTACTAACTATAGTCCTGTTATTAGACATAATACCTGCCCTTGAATATGCAGATGGGTCTCCTAAGAATTTTCCTAATCCTACCCAGTCTTCACCCCATTTACCTTCATCATTCTGAACATAGTGGAAAGCCTTATACTCATCAAATGGTGCATTAGGTCTTGTAAACCAAGATGACTGTGCAAATGGAGAGTTACCAAATCTATCAGATATGTTGTACACAGTAGGACACAGAATACCTTGACATACAGCCTCTCTATCATTAATAGTAGGATATACTACAACAGGTCTTATCCTAACATATCCACTACTAAGAAGTCTATCAATAATAGTAGTATCATTCAATGTAAATTCAGCTACTGGTAATCCTATTTTGTTATCATCATAGAAAGTAGTATCTATATGTACAGTATTTCTAACATCATTAATCCATATAGGCTCTGACCATTTACCTGTATAGTGTTGGGCTTGAATGCCAAATCTATAATACTCAAGGTACTTGAATGTCTTAAACTGATAAGAGTTCATTTTAAGCTGGTTATTATAAGGATAGTAACCTTTAGCCTCTGGAGAACTTATACTCTTATTATAAGTAGAGAAGGTAATATTCTTACCTTTGAAGTAGTTCCTGATAGTAGAGTCAAGAATCTTTCTCTTTGTTTCAATATCTCCAAGGAATAGAGTGTTGTCCTTTTGAGCCATTGTACCAAATACTACTTCCTCACCCCCTATATATAATAACTCAGTAGGGTCTACTGAATCTCCTGATGAGCCATTATCAGTGTAAGTAACTTTAGCAATACTAAGAGTACCAGTCATATTGCCCATAGCTAATTGCATACTTGCCCTATTACCATTAGTAATAGTAATAATAAATGATGTACCTGTACCCCAAGTCAGATAGTCACCACCAAAGTTTATGCCATAATACTCATTAGTATCAAAAGTCCAAGACTTATAGTTTGACCCTGAGTAAGAAGGCTCATATTGGTCAAGTGTCTTTTCAGCACCACTACCTATCCTATACATAGTCATCTTATTAGCTGGGAGATTAATCTCATAGCTACTAAGCTTATAATTTGACCTTCCTGTGGGAGGAGCCAAATCTACAACTCTCCTAACATCTGGAGTTGCATTTATACTTGTCCTATGTATTGAGTATATTCTGATATAGTCAAACCTCTTGTCTACATTAACTACTTCTATATTGAAACTGTTACTTACCTTATCTTCAGGACTTGCACCTCTATTATTATATGAGACATAGTAAAGTGGAGAAGTATAGAAGATATTACTCTCCTGACCATACTTATTGAAGTAAGTAAAAGCATACTGTATAACCCCAGGGGCAAAGCTACCATTGGCTACAATATTTCTCTCAATGGTTACTTCCTCATTAAGATTAAGTGTTCTCACAAAGTTGAATGAGTCAGTATTCCACTTACTTACTACATCAGATGCAGCAGCTATATTAATTACTCTTGGCTGATTTAGACCATCAGTCCAATATACCTTTCTAATATCAGTGTTCTCATAGAAAGAAATAGTTTCTATAGGATGCTTGTAATTAAATCCTAAGTCTCCTCTAAACAGTCTCTTTCCAGTTAATGCACCATTGTTGAACCATAGCTTATAGATTCTATCATCCAACATAGAATCTACATCTATATTTAACTTGTATGGGCAATCTATAAATGTAATATCCCCAATAGAACTTAGGTCAGGAGTAATATCATTTGCAGTATCTTCTCCAGCAGTAAGGTCAGTAATAAGAATATCACAAGGAAATATATCAGGTGCCTCGAATATATCAGGAGTTATATCTGCTAATCTATAATCATCATCCCCAGCAGCAAAGATAATAAGCTCATTATTAACTAAAGCCTGCCCAATAGGAATACCTTTAATATGGTCTCCTACACCTGCTATATTTGACTTCTTATTACCTTTCTCATTTATCAAACTAAGCAGAGTACTCTCATCAGTTGGCATTACTCTAACATTCTTGTTTTCATAAGAATAGTCAGAGTTAAATGCAGAAGCTGATAAGTCCCTCTGCATTCCTTTTGTTTTGAATTGTACAACCTTCTGCATAGTTATTGTAATTTAATGTATTCCTTATTACCAAGAGATGAGAATCCATTATTAAACTCACTTGTTCTTTGTATGAGTGTATTCCACATTCTTGATATACTTTCCATCTCAGATTGTGATGGGATGGTAAATTCACTCTGCAATTGACCAGCCAACCAAGCATATTGCTGCTGGGTATTCTGTAATACAGCAGGTGCAATCTTACCCATATCAAATAAAATGGTAAATGCTTCTCTTTTAATATATGCCTTAAGTGCCTTCAGGAATACAGGGTTATCAATAAGTAGTGGAAATCCATCCTTATCTACTGGAATTGCCTTATAGGACACTGATACATCTCCTGTCTTGAAGGATACATATAGTACTTGTCCTTGTGTTTTGAAGGACAATTCCTGTGGTATCTTGTAGCCAGCACTCCTATCATAATGCTCTCTTGGCATGAAATTATCTGTCATGCTTCTAAGGCATACACCAGTCTTACATTCCTTAATCTGGTTAATAGAGACTAAATCACATGGTAACTTAGCCCTAAAGTCCTCTATATGAAGAACCTCCTCTTTATCTTGATATATCTTTGGCATACCAAATATACCAATAAAGTCAATGGTATATTGCACAGCTTGCTCAAGGGTTACATCTTGAAGAAGAGGATGCCTTAGTACTCTACTTAGAGCCTCTCTTATATTTATGTAGTTATATTCTTTTACCATAATTATATCTTGAAAGCATCTATCTTTCCTTCTTTTATCCTTTGTTTTAATCTCTTCTTCAGTTCTCTATTGACATTAAATTCATAGAAGACCTGATTATTGTAGTCTGCTAATTGTTTATTGTAGTAGACCTTAAAGATTTCTTTTTCCTCCACTTTAACCAGTGTTTTTTCCTTATAGGCTTCCTCATCTTCATACCATAATTTAAGAGTTTTATCCCAGTCTATAGGTAGATTAGTCTTGACTTTCTCACCATCAAAACTAACCCTCACATCATACTTCCTTAGCTCTATTCTACCCATCCTGTGTGGTAGCTTAATATCATTTCCATGAATGAAACTATCAGCTAAGTAATCATTGACTTTCCTTATAATGCTATAGAACTCATGTTCTGTAAGACATCTTCCTATATTGAGCCAACTATTCTTTCTTATCCACTTATAGGCTGAGTAAACCCCAATTGAGTTAGTAACTTTATGTTTTCTTGGGCTACTTAGATACTGAACCTCGGACTTAAATTCCTCATAAGTCATAATTTCCATTCCCATTTATATTTGTAAGCAGTATTATAATTGAGTCTGTGATTACAACAGTGTATTATACTACTTGGTCTTTTACCTAAAGCTCTAGCTGCTTCTGAAGCAGACCTCCATTCCTTGATAAAGTTATTATCCAAATCGTATTGAAGCACTGGCTTAGATGCTATAGCAGATAGCTTTTCCTTAGTTTCACTTGTAAGATGCTTACCTAAGTTATATTTCCTTAACTTCTGCTTTGTTTCTTCTGAAACAACCTTACCAGTATGAGTTCTGATAATAGCTTTAATAGTATTAGGATGCGCTTTTCTACCTTTGAGTGCTTTTGATATTTTCAACTTCTGCTCCTCACTTATAGGCTTCCCTCTTTTGCTATCCCCTAATTTCCTTCTTGTCTCCTTAGATGGAATATACCCTAAATGACCATCCCCTCCATCAGTAATATTATAGCTTCTATTACAAGCTTTGAAGAAGGAGATTAAATGAATTTCTAACTTCTTAGCCATATCTTCGGGTAATCCTGAAACTACAATATAATGTTCTATATTATCCCAACCATATTTTATTATTGCATTATAAAATGCAGGACAACTTTTATATCCATTACCATTATCCCATCTATCTTGAACTCTATGCTTGGAAGTTACCCCTACATAATATTTGCCAGAGGGAGATTTATGTAAATAGACATAAAATGTTTTATTTCTTCTCATTACTTAAATCATCTTTTGCATTATTCTCATCATCCTCCTCACTTCTTGAATGATTATAGAGTTCTTGTACAACTAATTGTACAAGCTGTGGTACAAGTGAATCCTCAATAGGGAAAGTCTTATCTAATACATCACATACTGTATCACCATTCTCATCAGGACACTGTAACTCTGATGCAGCCTGTGGGTCTTCAAATATACCTATCATCCTTGCCTTTTCAAGGTATAGGTATTGTGGATTGAAAGACTTAAAGTACAGGTAATTATCTGGACCAATAGAAGCATAGATAATATTCTTCAGATACCTATTATACCCTACATATCTCATTCTTTCCCTACTTACATAAGTAATCTCCCCTTGATAATAATCAACTGGGTACACCATAGGATTACCTATCTTCATTAGGAAAGGAATCTTCTCCTTACTTCTTAGATAAGAACCACCTTCACAAGGCTCACCTGATATAGCAGGTACCTCAATTAAATCCAAGCATATAGTCTGATAGTTACTCTCAGGTATCTGCTTCTTTACATCTGAATATCTCTGTTTCAGTAAGAATGTCCTATACTTGCCAAGCAGGAACATAACATGTTCCTCTGTATATAGGGCATCATCTGAGTACAGCTTTAATTCATCAAGTACCATGTAGGTTAATTCTTTATATGTACTCATAACATCATTATTTACTATAACTAAAAATCCTTGTGCAAAGATAAGTAATTATTATCAGTTACACAAGGATTTTACTATTTTTATGTCAGAAGTATTAATGTAATAATTATACTGACTTGCCTGTACAGGAGATTGAAGTGTTTGCTATATACTCAGGATAAGGTATTAAGCAAGTAGAACCATATAGACAATACAGGGCACTATCTAAAATTCTATATTCTTCTTCTGTTATAAAGGACTTGCAATCACTTTCAAGCAAATCATATATGAATATCAGCACTAATAGTTTATCTACCTCTGAATAACTCATATATCCTAACTTTGATAGGACATTGAAATATCTTGTAAGTGATTCATTAAGTACCTTGTCCATAGCATCCACAATTAGGGGTTATCACTGAGTCTTTAATTCCCATAAAGAATCTCTTCCAATACTTTATTGCCTCAGTATAATGACCTGTCTTTATAGCAAGTTCAAATGCCTTATATTGAAGTATGTAGTTAATGAAGTTCTTAGGAATAGAACAAGTATCACTCAGTTCTTTAATGTAACTAAAGGCATGTTGGTACAGAGGATAAAGGTTAGATACAACTCCTAATGTAGTAATATTATCCATCCCACAAGGAGTATTTGCAGCAGGTGTGCCCTTAGTCCTAATATACACAAAGAAAAGATTGTCATTAAGAGTTGGTAATAGGTCTCCTGTTCCCAGTTCTAATCTGACTGACTTGGTATCTCCTCCTATAACTTCTGTATATACAACTTCACTACTTGGACCAGACTCAACAAAAGTGTCTTGAGTATCTATCTGTATAGTATCAAGATATACATTTGTGTAATACTCTAAGTCCTTGACAGATACATCTATAATCAGCTTTTGCCCATCAGGGGTTATTCTTAACTCATTAAATTGTACCATAATATATGCTTTATATAAAACAAAAGGGAGGCTATTTGCCTCCCCTTATAACCTTTTCACTATCTTAGGATATAGTTGCAATAGTGAGACCAGTTGCAGTATTGAAGGCTGTAACAATCTTATTGAACTCTGTCTTATCAGAACATACAATAGTTATATCCTTCTCAGACTTTTGAACTGACTCATTGTTGCCAACATAAGCATAGTGAATATCAAATGTGTAATATGTCTTTGTTGGGTCTACAAGGTAAGTAGTAACAATGTTATGAGGGAATCCAATTCCTCTATAGATGTCACCTCTTTCACCCATGCAGAAGTACTCAAGGTCAGCAATCTTCTTACCATTACCAATAGTACCATTTGTACCCTCAGTTACAGTAGCCCAGATTCTTTCATCACCATTTACCATTACAGCAACTGGCTGTACTGTAAAGTACACAGGAGTCTGTGCCATAACACCTAATCTCCAAGGCTGCTCTACCTCAGTAATTCTGATACTATCAATATCAGTTACAAGGGTAACTGTTGCATAGTATGGGTTAGTAGTATCACTCTTACCATTATCCTTAGTAGTAGGAGTTACAACCATGTAACCATTAGAGTCAAATCCTCCCTTGTTCTTAGTAGCCTTACTATGTACTTCAATCTTAATTAGAGGTACTACCTCTCTACTGAAGTTCTTAGCAATTGATAATGCAAGAACCTTATAGAACTCATCTGCATTCATGCCAGCATAGGCATGAACCATACCATACTTGAAGTACTGGTCTTCATCTGACATTCCTACATATTGTCTGAATGCAATTCTTAGGATATAATCCTGACCAGCTACAGGAGCACCACCATTAACATCAGTGGCAAGAGTTACTGTAACTGACTTTAGCTCATGTGCCATATCATCAGCACCAGTAGCCTTAGCATAAAGGATATTCTTGATGTCAATTAGGTCACTTCTCATCAGGTTATCTGCACCCTTATATTCAAAATACAAGTGATTCTTTGCAGTATCATTCTTCACTGCAATAGAGCCAGCAGCATCTGATGCAAGTACATGAGGAGTTTTCAGTGCTTTTGCTACATAAAGCTGTCTTACTTGATTTGTACTAAATGTTGCCATTTTAATTTAATATTAAATTATACAATAGTTTTATTCTTTTCCTGTATTTGGAACCCTACTTATGATGGCAAGTTTTACTGCTCTCTCAAGTATAGCTCTATGTATTACAGGGTTCAATTCACATTCTGTTTTTACACTTATACCATTGATTGACAGGTTATCTGTCAAATCAGTTAATATAATTGGAGCAGGTCTTGAAAGGTATCTAACAAGATAACTCTCCACATTATACTTTGATACTATCTCTACTACCTTACCACTCAAATCAAGCCTTAAAGCTCTTCTTTCATTAGTACCTCTGAAAGGATTCTTCCTTATCCTATGGTACTCATCCTGAGTAATTGGTATTACAGAGATGTCTTCACCACTCATACATCCTAATCCATCATCTTTCAAATTAACTGCTTCATAGGTTATGAACCATAAGTCATCAGGTAATTCAAAGAATACTGAGGATTTGGATAGTCCTGTATATCCTACTTTCTTGTCAGTAGTTGTGTAAGTCTTTATTAGGTCACTCAAGTATCTTCTGATTTCCTCAGTCCTCTCAAATGAGTCTCCAAATGGATTCTTACCATTATACATACCTATCACTATCTCTTCTTGAGCATTAGTGAGAAATACAGATTTCTCATATTCATCGAGGGTAATGAGTAGTCTATGCTCCTCTCCATAAGGAGGATTATCACTGTAACTATTTAGTAAGGTGTCAAACTCATTAGAAAATTCTTCAGTTGTCATTATTCACTTCTTTGACCAAGTTCTACACTACTCTTCAAGTCTCCTGTATAGGCAGACTTTGCAAGTTCTACTGCTCTTTGAAGAATCTCTGGGTGAAGAATAGGGTCCAGTTCACATTCTGTGATTGTATTTATTCCTTCAATGGATACATTAGAATATTCATCAGCCAGATTTGCAAGTATAATAGGCTTTGGTCTTTTTACATATCTAATCTTGTAATCAGTCAAAGAACTATTATATTTAATAACCACCTCAGAGATAAAATCAACCCCACCAGTAGATTGGAATAGTCTCCAACCTTGATTCTTTAGGGGCTGCTTCCAAGGCTTAGACATAAGTCTTGCATACTCTTCATAATTCATAGGAATTATACTAATCAATCTCTTAACTCCATCTACAGTATTGATACCTGTTTCATTCAACATAAGTAGAATGTCCTGTGGCATCTTGTAGAGTTGGCTTCTATCATCAAACTTAACATAGCTCCCATCAGGAGTATATTGTGATGGCTTAGCAACAGTTATGAGAGTAGAGAAGTCTATCTGTCTCTTAGCATTCTCATCAAATCCCTGTCCATACTTATTGCCTTTAGGGTTGAAGTAATTCTTCAATATCTCCAACTGAGCCTTAGTTAAAAAGACAGACTTCTCATACTCATCAAGACCTGGAGCTTGATTGCTCATTATATTGTTATACAGAACATCAAATTCATTAGAAAATTCCTGTGTTGTCATACTCTTTTTTTTTCCTACTTCAGCTTAGCTTCCAAAGCAAACTTAACTTCTTGATGCTTAGGAGAGTTTAAGTATTTAGCTGCTACATTCAATGTAGGCTCTTCATTAGCCTCACAAAGTGGAGTATTATCCTTTCTCAAGTATAGGTAATTACCCCTGTTAGAAATCAGACCTGCCTCTATAGCTCTCTTGATAAGAACCTTTGTAGAAAGCATTGGGTCAGTAATAACCTTCAAGAATATCTTGCTATCAGCCTGTATCAAGCTATTAACCTTAGTCTGTAAGAACTCAAGTTTAGCAGTTTGTGATGTAGGTCTGCCATCAATAGTCTCAACAATAACTCTTAATGTATCAACATCATCTTCAATCTTACCAAACTCCTTGTAGCACATCATTGTGGTACTCATATTGTTCTTAGCAACCTTAGTCTCTTCACCCTCAGAAATGATAACAAACTGGTAAGTAGCCTTAGGAGTATCTTGTAATGCCTGCAATGAAGGAGCAATATAATCCTTGTTGGCTAATAGTATCTTATATCTGATGTAATCCTCTGGGTCAGATAGATTGAAGTAGTTATCCTGCTTTGTCAGTCTTACCTTATTGATACCATTTTCATTAGAATCATCCCAGAAGTTGTCTACCTTCCTATAAATACTTAGTGCATTATATTCAAGACCCATTATTTCCTCAAGAAATGCCTTCTCCTTGTCTGTAAGGACATTGACAAACATACCTGAAGACAATCTTGGTACTACAAATGTTCTAACTGCACCCTCTGCCATACCTCCTGACAATACATGCTTGGGGTTATTACCCCACATACCTGTCAGCTTAGGCACATGCCTTACAATAATTCTCTCATTTCTTAGACAACTAACTAAGGCATCTTCAGATACCTCTACTTTCTTTTGTGTCTTTTTAGGGCTTTTTATAGTAGCCTCTTCTTTTGGTACTTCCTGAAGTGGAGTCTCTGTATTGTCTATATCAAAGTCAGGTACAGTATAATCCACCTTCTCTTCCATTTTCTTTTCTGCCATATCTTCTCCTTAACTTTTTGAAATAAAATAAGGGAAGTAGGAGCTTATCCTACTCCCCTTTTATCATTAGCCCTGTAGAATTGCAGGGATTAGTGACATAGTTCTTGTTGGGTCAAGAACACAGATACCAAGAGTAGCCATTCTGTGAATTACAGCAGAATCCTCATCAAATGACATATAAGGATTACCCTTTTGACCTGTGAATGGGTTTCTTAGACCCCATTGATAACCTCTGTACTCATTGTCACCCTTAATCTTACACTTAAAGATATTAGGTTGGTCCATAGTACCAATGTACATAATATCATATCTGTAAGAGAATGCAACACCTCCATTTGGATGGAGTATCTTGTTTCTTACTGGGTCATCATAGAATGGGTCTACATCAATCTTAACTCTAACACCATTAGGAGCCTTATACTCAACAAATTGGAAACCAGCACTCAATGAGTTTTGGTGCAACTTAGATTGAGTCTTTTGAATAACACCAATAGAGCTGTTGTCAAGAACAAATTGTGTCCAACCTGATACTGTCTTTAGTACTTCCTTGTGGAATTGGATAGCACCTCTTTCACCAGTCTTAATCAAGAAGTATCTGTCTCCAAAGTCCAACTTAGAAGCAGAAAGCTCATATAGAGCATCTTCAAGAAGCTTCAAGCTGAATGTGTTGTAATACATAGTATTAGCAACTTCCATCTGCTCAAACAGACCAGCACCTGTCTTAATAACATTACCAGACTTACCAAAGTTCATGTACTCACCATTGGCATTTCTGTTGCTTCTACCAAATGCAAGTGCATTGTTCTTGTACTCAGAGAATTGCTGTTCTACTTCCCAATCTACATTGTGCATCCACATTGTAGCAACTGACTTAGTATATCTACCTTCAGTTTCCTTAACAATAGGAATACCTACAGCCAGCTTCTTGTTCAACATAGAACCTGGAACCTTATGTTGGATTCTTACTACAGACCACTCATTTCTCATAGAAACAGGGCTTGTAAATCTTACATCACCAACCTTTCTTGAAAGCTCCTTCTCAACAAATGCAGCTTCAACTGAGAATCTCTCACCTGCAAGCAATCTTTCAGCAGGAACACCTGCTGTGTTACCACCAGCAAGCTCTACCTTATATACTGCATTAGTACCCTCCATTCTTGGGTCTCCAAGTATTCTGAACTGATAGATTTCATTCAGATTACCTACAATGTACTCACCATCAGCAAACCAATCCTCAGGGAATACCAAATAGAAGGGAGCAGTGCCTACTCCAATCATACCACTGGCATCTGTAACAACAGTACCATTTTCATCTCTTGCCTCTACAAGAGGAATGTTTCTCCTTGAAGAACCAATAACATCCCAGTAGTATTCATTATCATCCTCAAACTCTCTTGTTGGGAATTGATTTAGGAATGTGTCAAGTGTCTTTCCTCTGTAATAAGCCAACAGTTGCACCATTAGGTTTGTAGCCTTCTGTGGAGCTAACTGAAAGATAGAACCAAGGTGGTTTTCCTTAGTAAGACCCTTCCAGTGTTGGAAGCCTACCATTTGAAACTTACCTAATTTTCCAGCCATTTTACTTAAAATTTATCAGTTATTATATCTTTATATATTATAGGCTTAGACATCAAGATTCCATCCCTTTCCAATAAAGGATTCAGGGTCCTCATCAACTCCACTGACAAACTTTAGATTACCATCTGAGGTTCTTGCTGTGTTGTTGAGAGTATGTTCCAGCTCTCTAAGACCTTTCTTTACTTCTTTCTTTACCTTACCTTTCACCAAACCATCAAGGTTCTTAAAGCCATCAGTTAGTGTGAAAAGTAACCCAATGTTTTTTAGGAAGTCCGTTCTGTTCTCCATTTCATACTTTTGGATAGCAGTAAAGTACTCTCCTGTCTCTGGGTCTTTGTACACAGGCTTAGCTATGTTATCATAAATCTTCTGTCTTGTTGATTTATCTATTGATAAATCCCCAAACACATCCTTGTCATTAAGGATTGAGGATTTAAGCTTTTCAGCCTGTTCCTTTCTTTCTCTCTCTTCCTGTTCTGCTTCTGACTTAGCCTCATTGACAAGTTCATCATACTTATCCTTGAAGAAGTCAATATTACTTTTCAAAGCCTCTTTTGCATCATCAATATCAGTACCAGCATTGAAAGACTTCTGTACTTCTCTTGCAGCTCTTTCCTTGCTATAACCTCTATTAATAAAGTCTTGATAAATCAGGTCTTTTCTAAGTTTCTCTCCTTTATCACCTTCATCAGAGATATTCTCTTCTTTAATAGAACCAAGAAAGTTTATAGTATTCTCATACTTTCTAATCTCTGTAGATTCTACTCCAGCATTCAAGGCTTCATCAATTCTTTTCTGTCTTTCATCAAGACCTGCCTTTATCTGTTGGTCAATCAAATCTCTAAAGTCTTCAGGGTCTTTAACCTTAGATAAACCCTCATCATCAAGGTCTGGGAAGATACCTTCCTCTTTCAAGGCTTTGGCAATGGAAGAGTAGAAGTTTTTGGGAGAAGTGCCATCCCCTTTAGGAGTGGTATCTTCCTTTTCCTCTGTATTTTCTTTTCCACTACCTACGCTCTCTGGTGTATCAGTAAACAAGTTATCTACATCAACAACCTCAGTAGTTTCTTCTTTATCATTATCTGGTTCCTCCTCTTTCTTAGGAGGCTCCCCATTTGCAGGTGGGGTATCCTGTGTATTCTCATCTTCTACAAACAGATTCTCAATTTCCTCTGCTCCCAAGATGTTATCTAAGCTAAGTTCTTCTTCCATATTCTTCTACCTTTTTGTTCTTAAAACAGTGCAAAGGTAAGTAAAGTTTTGCATATCTACAATATAGTAAATAAATTGCTTTTATCTATATAAATAAAATACTTGTAATATAGGCAAAAAGAAAGGGTAAGATTATCTCTTACCCTTATCTTATTAGTATTCTCCAAGATATTCTACTACCTTGTTTTCAGCTTTGCAATCTGCATCCTTAAACCAGAATACAATAGCAGATTCAACTATCTTCTGTTCTATACCATCACCAAACCAGTTCTTAAACAGCTCTGCATAATCATGGTACTGAGAGTTGACTGCAACATATACATCAGCTACTGTAACAGATGTAGGAAGTATTCCTCTATATCTCTCACAAATTTCCTTTGCTTTGTGCATATCAAACTTCTCACCACTGTACTTCCTGCCATTCTCAGTATGATACATATCAGCTACAAGATACTTAGCCTCAGATTCAGTGAAGTGTTCTCCACTCATTGAATTTCTCATTGAGCTTTTCATGTATCTCATCATTCTGTCCATATCATTACCTCCCATGCCAGACTCATTGAATCTATCAGAGAATCTATCACCTCTTGAATCAAACATGTCCATGAACTCATCAGGTCTTCCATGTCTTCTCATATAGAAGTCATCCATAGGCATGAAGTCTCCTTCATTGCCATGTCTCATTGAGTTTCTTCTATACTTAGTCATAAAATTCTTGAATTTATCCATGAACTCATGCTCATTCATACCACCCATACCTTTCTTCTTTAGGTATTCATACATCATAAGTTCATCCATATTCTTAGTCTTTAGTGATTAACATTTCCTTGAAAGTCTCTAAATCTGTCATATTCAACACCAGTCTCTTATTGGTTAATGGGAGATTGAATTTAATCTCTCCTCCACCAATCTCTATGTCTCCAACAAATGAGGTCTTGAAGGTGAATGGATTAGTGGTCATTAGATTCTCCA
>ENA-OWPN01000222-OWPN01000222.1-human-gut-metagenome-genome-assembly--contig:-NODE-222-length-98881-cov-5.947767_pt1 | contig 98881 bp, 101 predicted proteins | sample MGYA00248266_ERZ651850 | MGnify/ENA primary metagenome ERZ651850 (study PRJEB26924, sample SAMEA4378296) | human gut metagenome | biome: human gut; feature: human-associated habitat; material: faeces... | reverse complement strand
TAAATACTAAAATTGAAACTGAAACTGATAGAGCTGAAGGAGAAGAATCTAGAATAGAAGCTAAGTTAGATAAAGAAATAGAAAGATCTACTAATGAAGATATTAGAATAGATAATAAACTAGACTCTGAAATAAATAGATCCACAGCAGAAGATGATAGATTAGATAAAAAGATAGATGCAGAAACAACTAGAGCAACTACAGCTGAATCTAATTTAAATACTAAAATTGAAACTGAAACTGATAGAGCTGAAGGAGAAGAATCTAGAATTGAAACAAAGTTAGATAATGAAATCACTAGATCTACAAATAAAGATACTGAACATGATAATAGACTTCAAGCATTAGAAGGACAAACTCATGAACAGAATACTGATTTAGGAACAACTAATTCAACATTTCAATTAAAATATAATACTGGTAATAAGATTAAACATGAAAGTGATGCTATTTCTGTTAGAAATGCAGCTGATACTGATTATGTTAATTTTATTGCTAAGAATGCAACATTTAAAGGAGATCTTTTAGTAGAAGGTCAATCCTTTGTTACAGAAGCAGAAACTGTAGAAATAAAAGATAATTTACTTTTATTAAACAAAGGTGAAGTAGGAGCTGGAGTTACTAAAGGAATTGCAGGATTAGAAATAGATAGAGGAACAGAACCTAACTATCAAATTATCTTTGATGAATCTGATAATAGATTTAAAGCTGGAGAAATTGGAGACATTCAATGCTTAGCTTTAAGAGATGGAGATGATAGTATGACTGGTGGAATGTTTACTTCTTGGGATTCTACTACTAAGAGACTTAAAACTACTAATATTATTCCTGAATCTACTCCTTTATTATTTGGAAGAACTGATTATAAAAGATATTCAGGAGATATAGTTTATCAAGAAAATGTTTATAGTTCTTACTCTTTTATAGATGAAACACCACAAGGTACTTTATATAATTCTGCAGGAGAAAGTAGTTGGAATATAAATACAACTAAATCTAATTTTAGATTTTGGAAACCTATCTTAGGAACTACATTTAAAAGATCTTCAGATAATTCAGAAGTATTATATCATGCAGATATTATAAATGATTTAACTACTGGTGGAACAAATAAAGTTTTATCTGCAGAACAAGGTAAATTATTACAAAATTCTATTACTAGTATACAAGGTTCTTATTTACCACTTTCTGGTGGTACAATGACTGGATCCATCACTTTTCCAAATCGAAAGGGTATTTTTGGAAGATTGACTGATGGAACTGGTAATATCAAAATAGCAGTAGTTAATGCTAATAATAATGTTGAAATTGGAAATTCAAATATTCCATTAATGTTAGTATCCAATTCCACTGATTTAACACATTATAGAGATAATAATACTTATAAAATATGGGATAAATTCAACCTCTCAGATCCAGCCACATTATCTGGTAATAATACATTTACTGGCAATAATACATTCCAAGCAGGGAAATTTAATGTGGGTCCTTTTAAAGTTACAAGCAGTGGAAGTTTGTTGTCAAATATAAGTTCACCAGCAGGAAGTGCATGGAGCAGAAGTCTTATATTTAGGGCTAATAATGATATCCCTTCTAGCCTTGTATTTGGAGGATACAATTCAGTTAATAATACCAGTATTGGATATGTTTATATAGGTATAGGAGATATTAATTACCAGACAGCACAATATAAATTCTATTCTAACAGATTAGAAGTTCCAAATATATGGGCATTAAAAACTGGAAACTATAATGCATTAAACATAAATACAGAAAACAATTATTTAGGTCTTGGTTCAAGTTCTTTAGTTTCATATATTGTTTCTAGTAATTCTGATTTAAGACATAGAAGATTTTCAGCGACAGATACTTATAAAGACTACATTATCTGGGATGCTTATAACCTACCAACTCCAGCAAGTACAACTGATTTAACCAATTACTTACCATTAGCTGGAGGTACTTTAACTGGACAACTTACAATACAACAAAATATAGATATCAAATTAAGACTACAGTCTACTGATACTGATAATTACTGTATTATACAAGCTATAGATTCACAAGCCTCTCAGTTAGGGGTATTTGGATATGCAGGAGATAAATGGGCTATTGGACATAATGGAACTTATTATGAAATCTGGGATAAATATAACCTAACTAATCCAGTAACATATACTACAAATACATATAATCATGCAACATTAACAAATAAAGATGGACAGTATTTTACTTATATTAAAGCAGGAACTAATGGGTTATTGCCTCATTCTAAAGCTACATTAACTAGTGGAGGATCAGGTTCCCTTGGGACTTCAGATCAGGGTTTTAATGCTGCATATATAAACAACTTACATACAAATAAAGTAACTTTTGGAGATGCTGGGTCATTTATAGATAATCAAAGTGGAGATTCTAGTCATATAGGTATTGGATTTTATACTTCCCAAAATGCAGCTTGTCCTGTTTATGTAGGAAGTTTATGTGTTTCAGATGGTTATGCTAATAGTGCTCCTAATATACCTGCTAATGGAATATATTCTAAAGGAATTATATATATTGAAAATGGAATAGGATTTAGAAATAGTATTTGGACAAATGATTTAACTCCAAATAGAAATTATAGTGGATATTTACAAGTATTAGATGCTTATGATGCTACCAAGGCTGGAGGTCCTACTAATGATGGAACTGTATTACAAATAAATTCAAGAATAGATCATTGGGCAAATCAATTATGGTTTGGTAATAATGATAATATGTATCTTAGGAGGATGAATTATGGCTCAACAACATATGGAGAGTGGAATAGGTTATTAACAAATAAAGATGTTAATATATTACCAGCATCTTATAAGAATGATCCAAATAGTTTACCTATTAATCAAATATTTTATGCTGAAACTCAGGGTGTTACTGGAACTCCAACAGATAATGGATTATTATTTAGTGTTCAAGGAAATGATGAAGGAATTCAATTATGGGCAAGTTCTTCTAGAAATGGACTTTATTATAGAACTAAATGGACATCATATGGTAATTGGATTAAATTAGCTGCTACATCTGATTTAAACAGCTATTTAACTAAAACTGAAGCCAGTACTTTATATTATCCTTATAATGGAAGAGGGTATCTTTCTATTACTTCCACTGGAAGGCCTGTTATGAGTAATAATCAAGGATATGCTGTAAAAGATAAAGATGGAAATGAAAGAGAAGTACTATGGATGGGAACTAATAATGCTTTATTTTTAGGGAATACTTCTCAATATACCTTGAACCAGTTAGATCTCAGATGTACTACTCTTACTCATAATGGCAATAAAATAGCTACACAAAATTATGTCACTAATCAATTATCTAATTATCTTCCTCTAACTGGAGGAACATTATCAGGCAATTTAACTATAAATACAGTTGGAAGCACAACTCTTGTAATTAATAATAATGACACTAATGGATCTGAAACTTTTATGAGAGTTCTTAGAAAGGGAACTGCTTCAGCTGCAATAGGATTCAGGGATAGTCTAGGTGCTTATATATATAATTATAATTCTAACAAATATTTATTTATAGATAATGATGGATATGCTAGAGTTGGAACAACTAATGGTAGTACCAGATTAGCTTTAATTACAGATATTCCTACTGTTTCTGGATATTTACCTTTGTCTGGAGGAACTATGAGTGGTAATATTTCTTTTAATGGAGGTACTGGGCATATAGTAGTTGGTGCAAGGGAAACTTCTAATTATGTAAGTGCAGTATCTTTTAATAAAGGTTCTGCAACAAATTCAGCACTCATTGGTTATCACTCAACAGGAGGATCAGATAGTTCTGGAGCATTAATATTAGTTCCATATTCAACTTCTGCTAATCCTTGGGCTAAAACAATAGGATTATATATTGCTAAAAATGAATTATTACTTGATGGTAAAGCAATAGCTACTCAAGAATATGTTAATAATAGATCTGTATCATGGAGTAATATTACAGGAAAACCTAGCACATATACTCCATCAGCTCATAGTCATAATAGTCTACAAATTGAAGATAATAGAGATGTAACAATGCTCCCAAATAATATGGGACCAACTACATTAAGAACTTTCTTCAATGCAAATAAGATGCCAACTAGTGATTGGTATTCTGGTATACATATAAGTGGATGGGCAACTAATTATGCAGCTTGGCAATTGTGTGGACCTTCATCAAATAATACTACAACAGCAAGTTCTCTTTATTTTAGAAGTGGAAAAGATAGTACTTGGAATAGTTGGAAGAAAATAGCTTTTACTAGTGATATACCTACAAGTACTAGTCACTTGACTAATGATAGTGGATTTATTACTAGTTCTGCATTAAGTGGTTATGCTACACAGAGTTGGGCTAATGGTCAATTTGCTCCATTAAAGAATTATTTTGTTACTAGTAATTATGCTTCAATAGCTACAACAGGAAATGAAATGTGTATAGGTTCTTTAACTAGTGGAAATTCTGTAATTAATGTAAATTATAGAAATGGTACTGGTACTACTTCTCCTTCTACTTGGTATTGGAGAGCTGGATCATCTACTACCTGGGCTAATGCTTATTGGGGTAATTTATATATGAATAATAACTTAGTAGCAACTCAAACATGGTCTAATTCTCAATATCCACTTAAAACAGGAACAGGTGCTAGTGGAACTTGGGATATTAACATCTCTGGGAATGCATCAACAGCCTCTGCAGCATCTAAATTAGGCTCTACTACAATAGGAGGATCAGCTAAACCTATATATTTAAGTTCTGGAACACCAACAGCATGTTCTGCAACAGTAGGTTCTGCTACAGTTCCAGTATACATGAATGCAGGAACAATCACTCAATGTTCTACTACTTTAGGAGTTTCTATTACTGGTAATGCTGCCACTGCAACAAATGCTACTCAATTAGGAGGTACAGCAGCCAGTTCTTATGTAAAAGCTAATGATAATATTAGTAGATTAACTAATGATAGTGGTTATACTACACAAGAATGGGTAAATGGACAAGGATTTCTAACTTCAGATAGTATATTAGATAAATTTGTACCAACTACAGGAGGATATATAAGAAATAGTGACCAAGTTTTATTAAGACTACAAAGAACAGGATTTTCTACAGGTACTAGCAGGACTATAGAGATGTACTTTGATGATTCTAATACTGATGGAACAAGTACAACTCCTAGAGGATCAATAGGATATAATTCTGAAGTAGGAATGTTTTTATATTCAGCTAAATCAAAAAAATTTTTAGCAATGGAATATACTGGAAGACCTTTCTATGGAACTCCTGAAAATAGATATTATTTATTAGGCTCTAATACACAATATCATAATTTAGATGGATATCAAAGAATTGGAGATATAATGATACAATGGGGATATTTCACAGTTCAAGGAAATTCAACAAGAGCAGTAAATTTTCCAGTTTCATTTACTAATACTGTCTGGTCAGTGACTGGATCCTGGGATAATACTACTACTGGTAATCAAGAAAACTGGGGATTTACTGACTATACAAGTTCTGGATTTACAATAATTAATGGAGATGGAAGTAGTAGAGTTTTTCATTATATAGCAATAGGACCTTTTACTAGAAGTTAGGATCAATTAAAATAAAATTTAAGTGATGGTAATATATAATACAAAAGAAGAAGCTAAGGCAGTTCTAAGAAATAAAGAATTGCCTTTTGGAGCTTCTATAATTTTAAATACTAAAGATGGAGATTTATTAGGTGTTCAAGGTAAATCTAAAATGAAATTTTTAGATATGAACACTTTACCTCCTACAGATGGAAAATCTAATCAAGTTCTTAAACTAGATGAAAATGGTAATGTAGTTTGGGCTAATGATGATATGAGAGATATTGTAGATGATCTTACTAGTACAGATACAGATAAAGCTCTTAGTGCTAATATGGGTAAATATCTACAAGATAATAAATTAGATAATGCATTAATAGAAAAAAAATCTTTTATTATCAGTCATGTATTAGAAACTAAAGATAATGCTTTAAATATTACTTCAGGATATATTACTTATAATAAAACTAATAATAGTTTTTCTTCTAAAAGTATTAGCACTGCCTTTCCTGTTGCTTCTAGTGACACTACAGGAGTGATGAGTGTTGATCATTACAATTTATTATCTTGTATTGTAACTAATGCAAGTACTGTAGATAATGGTTTACTTCATAATTTAGCATCTTTCTCTTATTCAGACACTTATGTTAGGCATAATGTTTCTGTAATTTATAAACAAACTAATAATACTTGGAGAACTACAGGCAAATATCATACTATTAATCCAGCTACTACAACTACTGCAGGAGTAATGACAGCTGCAGATAAAGTTAAACTAGAAAATACTATTAGTGCTACTACTAAAGCCACTCCTGATACTTTAGGTTTAGTTAAACAAGCTGCTGATTTAACAGATTTACAAGCTGATACTGATCTAGAAGGTGTTAAAGCTCAATTTAATCAATTATTGGCTAATTTAAGAGCTGCTGGTATAATGTATCAAACTCCACAACCATAAGATTATGAGTAAAGTATTTTACAATAGTAAATTAGCTAAAACAATCTTATTTAAAGTATATAATACAATTATGTTATTTGGCTACATATTTACAAAAAAAGAAAGTTTAATGCCTTCATCTTTAAGACATGAATTAATTCATTGTGAACAATATAAAGAGTGTATTATAGCTTTCTTAATTCCATTTGCTATATTATGTATATTCTATAGTTGGTGGTGGTTGCCTATCTATTTTTTAATGTATTATATTATATATGGAGTAGAATATTTAATATCTTTAATATATAATATATTTAAAACATTAATCAAAAAAGAAAAATTTGATATATCAAAAATTAATCACAAAGCTTATAAAGCATCTGCCTTTGAGATAGAAGCATATGAAAATGAAGAAATAGAGGACTATTTAGATCATAGAAAAGGCTTTGCTTTTATAAAATATTATGGAAAGCTATAAAGAATAGCTATAGTAAATTGTATAGTTTTTAAAAATTTTGAATATTTCTCATCTAAACATAGTATCTTTGTATTGGAATTAATTGGCCAATATTCCAATATAAACTAACTAACTAACAACTTAAATTTTAAAACAATGGCAAGAAGTTTAGATGATGCTGCTTCTAAGGGAGTAGCTGGTGCAGGTCTTGGATTAGGTATAGCAGGTACAGCTCTAGGTTTGTGGGCATTAGTAAAAAATGGTGGTAATCTTTTAGGTGGTATTGGTGGTGGAGAAACCATTATAGCTAATAACACTTTAGGATATGGTGCTGCTGGTGTAAGTGGATTTGGATATACTCCTTCTGAAGTATATATGTCTGCTAAACAATGTGAAGATAATGTTTTATTGACTAGAGCAATCTATGATACTAGAATCAAAGATTTGCAAGAGAAAACTGGTATTTATAATTATTTCAATGACAAGTTCTGTCAAGTTGAAAAACAGATTGCTGCTTTAGAGCAAGCTAAACCTTATGAGCAAAAGATTTTGGAATTGCAGTTCCAATTGGCTCAAAACCATTCAGATAGATATACTGATAAGAAAACTTGTGGTGTAATCTATGGAGTAAATGTATTGCCTGAGACTCCAGTAGTAACAGGTTATGAAGGAGCTAATGATCCTTGGGGATCATGTGGTTGCCCTAGAGTAGCTGCTTCTTCTAGTACTCCTACTGCATAATTAATTGGGGAGATTAAGTTCTCCCCTTTTTAATCTTATATTACTATGAAAAATATTGCAGAACAATTAGCAGAACAAGCTCAATTAGCACAAGAAAAGTTAGGACAATTAACTAATAATAATATTCAGAAATTGCCTAAATCAGTATCTGAAGAAATCTTAGTAGAATTATCTAGTGTTTCTGAATCAGATATGTTGACTATGAATTCAATACCTGAATTTATAGAAGCTAATAATCTCTATAATCAACATTTTCAATTGTTTCTTCTTAATAAATTTAAAGAAGAATTTAGTTCTACTAGAGAAGGTAGATTAATTTCTGAAAATTTATTGAAGGTAATTAAAGATTGTAAATCTAAAGCAGTTGAAATTAATAAACAAAAATTAGAAGATTTAGAAGAGTATAAGAAACATCAATTTGAATTTGAACAATGGTTAAAAGAAAGGAATAAATTATGATATCAGATGTAGAAATTTTTAAACAAATAGCTCCTAGATGGATTAAAAATATTATAGTTCAACTAACAGGAAACAATTTTGGTACTAAACTAATGCTTCCTATAGTAGATGAAATAGTTGAAAACAAAATAGGTTCTTTTATTAGTTTACTAGCAGATGCAGAAGGTAATCTACATCTTGATAGGTTATTAGATAAATATCTCAAATTAATTGATGAGACTGGAGGATTTAAATTTAAACTTGGAGATCTTCCTAATGTTCCTAAAGGTTTAGCTAATTTGATTAGTAATAAAACATATGAGATTGAAAGATCTGATCTAGAATCTCTAAAAACCTTATTTAATAATGCTAAAAATGAACAAGTTAAAACAGATCAGTTATGAGACATTTGATGAGTAAACTATTTGGAACCTCTGGATATGATTCAGATATATTTAGTGATCAATTCAAACAAGACTTTGAGAACAAAGGCTTTAAGAATATGAGAAACTATAATGATGATATGAATATGTCTAGAAGATATTCTAATAAACCATTTGAGCAAGAGACTATGCATAATAGATTTTCTGAGAAAAGTGGTAAAGAAAAAGAATATTGTGATATTAAAATGATGGAACATGTTAAAGAACATGGATATCATTTAGATAAAGAAATGCTTGAATGTGGTCTGCTTCTATTAGATTTTGAAGATGATGAGCCTTGGTCAGTTGAAGAAACTGAAAGAGCTAGGAAAAATAATAATCTACATTTTACTGGAGAATTCTCTTCTGTAAATAAGTATGATTTTAATTTTATTATGAATAAGAAGAAAGCTAAAGAAAAATATGAGGGTAAGTCTATTAATGAACTTGCTTATAATACATATAAATCTTTAACTGATGATTCTTTTCCATATCCTGAAGCTAAGGCATATTTTATTTTCTTGACATATCTATATGGAACTATGGCAGAAAAACATAAACTATTCAGGTAATTGTTCTTGGATTTTGTTTAATGAGCCCTCTATCTTAATTGATAGGGGGCATTTTTTGTTTTATATAAATTTTTAAGTTATGAAGTTAGTTTTAAAAAGAATAAATAATCAAGATAACTATTGTGAAGGTAAATTATATATTGATGGTACATATCAATGTGATGTAATTGAAGATACTGATAGGGGTTTAACTAATGAAATGTCTATTACAGAAATTCAATCTAAAAAAGTATATGGAGAAACTGCTATTCCTAAAGGAACTTATCAAATTACTTTAGATGTAGTAAGTCCTAAATTTAAAGATAGGTCTTGGGCTACTTTCTGTGAAGGTAAACTTCCTAGACTATTAGATGTTCCTGGATTTGAGGGTGTTTTAATACACACAGGAAATGAAGCATCCAATTCCCTTGGCTGCCTACTAGTAGGACAGAAGACCAAAGATGGTTGGATTTCTAACAGTACTCAGACTTTTAAAGATCTCTATTATAAGCTTAAACAGGCTACAGATCAAATAACCATAACAATAGAATAATATGAATATAAAATGGAAATTATACTTAGGAGTATTTATAGTACTCTTAAGTTTAATATGTACTATTAGTTTTCAAGCTAAATATATTAAAAAACAGAAAGCTAATATAGAAAGATTATCTCATAATCAAGAAGCTCTCACTACAGAAATAGTTAATTTTAAAACTAAAGATTCTCTTAATGCAGCCACTATAAAATCTTTAATAGTAACCACCAATGAATTTAAACATATTAATGATGATTCTAAAAAACAAATAGAGGCTCTAAATATTAAATATAAAAGACTTTTAAAAGTTAATCAAACAATCACTCAAGAGAATCAAAATCTTCTCTTAAATAAGGTTATAGATACCTTATATCTTAAAGACACAATCATAAAAACAATAAAAGCAACATATAGATCTCCATATCTAGATTTAGATGTTATAGATTTAGGTAAACAATATAAAATAGAATATCAATCTAGAGATACTATAGATCAGATATTAGAAAATATTCCTAAGAAATTCTTATTTATAAAATATGGAACAAAAGGATTCAAAACAACATATGTAAATAGAAATCCTAATGCTAAGATTACAGGAGCAACAGATTATATATTTAAAAACAAAGTTTGGAAAAAGCTATAAAATGTTGTATCTTTGTAAATTAATTTAAATAAAATAAAATGAGGACAAGAGAACTAATATTTAGAGTATTACAATTCTTATCTATTAATTCAGATGATTCTATTCAGGACTTTTCTGAAGAATATATTTATAATGTTTTAATAGATAAAAGAGCTTTTCTTCTAAAGCAACATTACAAAGATGCTAGAAAGTCTGTACCTAGATCTTGTTATCAAACATTGAATGTTCCTTTAGAAAAAATTAGAGTAGTTCCTGATCTAAAATATTCAGAAGTATTATTAAGATCAGTGGATAAAATACCTGAAATGGTAGATTTTGCACAAGAAGCAGGAGTAGCTACTACTATTATAATGAGTACAGATTATACAGCAATTCCTTTTAATTTAGTTACATTTGAAAGATTGCCTTCTGTAGGTTCAAATAGATGGACAAAAGATCTATTATATGTAGCATTAGGAAATGAGAGATTATATTTAAAATCTTTTAATTCATCTTTTACTAATCTAACTAAAGTCTTAATATTTGGAGTTTTTTCTGATCCTTCTCAAGTGTATTATGCTAATGGAAATGAAGGAGATTATTATGAAGAAGAATTTCCTATTAATAATTCTATGGTAGATCCTATTATTAAATTAACACTAGAAGAACTTACTAGAATTCAAAGACCTAAAGATGTTGTTAATGATGGAGAAGGAATTGAGGATCAAAGATCTAGAGTATAATTATGAGTGAACAAAGAGAGCATAAATTTAAAAATTCATATAGTTGTAAAGACTATTGGAGATATTATTGTAAAAATTGTAAACAAATTTCTTATGAGAAATATAAAGAGATATTAGATTTTATCATGGAACAATATTCTCTTCTTATTTCTGAGAAAGCTATGGATATAAAATTTCCTTATAGATTAGGACAAATTAGAATTAGAAAACATTTTAAAAGTCCTAAATTTGAAGATGGAGAACTAATTAATAATCTTCCTATTAATTATAAAGCTACTAAAGAATTATGGGAATCTGATCCAGAAGCTAAAAAAAATAGACAAGTAATATATCTTTTAAATCAACATTCTGATGGTTACATGTATCAAATTAGATATACTGTTTCAGATATTGCTAATAGATATGATAAATTAAGATTCTTAAAATATAAACCAGCTAGAATAATGTCTAGACAATTTTCTAAAAACATTAGAGAGCATAAAATAGATGCATTAGAACAAGAAAAATATGAGATATGTAAAATTGATTGAACTGTTAGATAGACTTAAAAGTAATAATATAATGGCTGATTTAAATTATGAAGCAGTAGTAATTTATGTTACTGATTTCTTTCAGATATTAAACTCTCCAAAATTACTTAAAGATTATAAAACAGATTCAGATATAGAAATAAAAGATTACATGGGTAAGTTACCTTGTAATTTTGTTAAAGAAGTACAATTAAGAATGAGGCATCATAATAATGATAAAGCTTTCATTCCAATGAGAAGATCTACAGATACATTCCATCCTACAGGAAAACAATATTGTTATCAAGAAGGTCCATCTGATTTAACTTATACAATCAATAATGGAATGATTTATACTTCCTTTAGAAATGGATTTGTTGAAATGGCATATAGAGGTATAGTAGTAGATGAGGATGGAATGCCTATGGTTCCTGAAAACTTTGCTATTATGAGAGCTTTAATTGATTATATTAAAGTTCAATATTATACTATACTAGTAGAAAATATGAGAATGCCTTATCAAGTACTTCAAATGGTAGAACAAAGATATGCTTGGTCTATTGGTAGAGCTAGTACTCAATTACATCAAATGTCATTAGATGAAGCAGAAAACTTTACAAATATAGTTAATAGACTTATTCCTGATTTAAAACAACATGATAAATATTATGCATCATTAGGAAGTAAGGAATATTTAAGAACACAATAATATGGGAATACCTAAGATTGAAAAACATTTGATTAAGGGAATTAATCAAGATATCTCAAAATCTAAGTTTAGCAATGAATATGCTTATGAGATAAGAAATGCCAGACTATTAGCTACAGACAGTCAAACTACTTTTGCTGTAACTAATGAGAAAGGTAATAAAGAATATATTGTAACAGATGACAAAGGAAATACTTTAGCAATTAAAGGAATCATATTAGGACATTGTGAAGTTAAAAATTATATAGTATTATTTACACATCAAGAAAATCCTGCTATTGATAGAATTTATAGAATAGATACAGAAACTAATCAAATGATTACTATCTTAGAAGGAAATATGAATTTTAATATTCAACATAAGATAGAAACCATAGGATGGTATGAATCTGATTCTATTATAAAAGTATACTGGATAGATGGTTTAAATCAACCTAGATATGTGAATATAGCAGATGGAGCTGAGAATGATATCAATATTATAGACTTTGTTCCTGAAGTTAGCTATGGTAATATTCAAGTAAGTCAAACTACTGGAGGATTTTTTACTGCAGGGATGGTTCAATATGGATATAATTTATATAGAAAATATGGAGCTCAATCTAAACTTAGTGGTTTAAGTGAATTATATGCTATTACTAGTACAGGTAAGGGATATGAAAAAGATACTAGTGTTCCTGTAGCTTTTGATATAACAATAGGAGGAATTCCTAAGCAAGGATTTTCTAATATAAAATTATATAGAATACATAGAACTGAATATAATAGTCTTCCTAAGATTAGTCTTATCTATGATGGTAAATTAGAAGATGAATATATCAAAGATGGAAATACTAAAATTCCTACAGGAAATCTAACATTAAATTATAAAGATAATGGTCAAGTATCATTAGAAGATATATCATTAGAACAATTATCTTTTTTAGGATCAGACTTTTTAATTCCTAATTGTATTGCTCAACATTCAAATAGATTAATATTTGCTAATTATAAAGAAGAACATAGTAACTTACAAGATTTAACAGATCCTAATGGTAGATATAAATTTTCTGGAGCTAAAGAAATGGAGGCTGTTAATGGTAGTTATAAGAGCTCTGATAATGATTTAATTAATGCAGGACCTGAATTAATTAGATATACTATAGGAGCTGAAACTCAAATTATAGATACATATACTACATTACCTCCAGAACAACAAAATTTTACCCAAGATATTAATAATACTACAGTTACTGCTAATGAAACTTGGAAAGGAAACATACAATCTAGTTTAAAATATAATCCATATCAGGAAGGACAAAAAGGTAAGATTAAAACATCTTTTAAAAGAGGAGAGAAATATAGATTTGGAATACAATTCTGTAATAAATATGGACAATGGATGGAAGTTATTTATTTAGCAGATATTAAAATTCCTAGAGATAAAAAATCTACTAATCCAAGAGGAAATTTAGAAACTTATACTATAGAACCTTTTAATGAAATAGAAAATGGATTAAATGTTAATATATCTGCTAACTATTCTAGAATAACATTCACATTACCTATAAGTCTTTGCAAGATACTAGTACAAGATTTTGATATTGTTAGAGCTAGAATAGTTAGAGTAAAAAGAGATTTTTCTAACTCAAGTATATTATCTCAAGGTATATTAACTCCCACTATATTTCAAAGAACTCAAAGAGATACTGGTTTTTGGGCTATGCCTGATTATTTATCTAGAAATATGGGTATTAATAGTCCAGAGAAAAAAATTAAAGCTCCATCTAATAGAATGCCTACACATGCAATATTTCCAGCAAAAGGAGTATTTCAACCTTTATGTGGAAGAGCAGATGATGGTACTTATGATAATATAGAGTTAGATGCTAAAGATTCTACTTTTTATACTCCTGTTAGTATAGTTACTGAAGCTACAGATCCAAACTATTGTGTTTATGGAGATAGTAGTATTGTTAATATGTGGTCTCCTGAAATATCTTTTCCAGATCAACCTCAATTAGATTTAAATTCTTGTAGAATTCAACTAGTTGGAAGAACTTTTAATAGATGGACATTATCATCAACAGTTACATTAGATACTACTAATAATAAGAATATTACTGTGAGTGCTAGTGTTCCTGGATATGAAGATAGAATATTAACCTATTTAAGACCAGGATCAGGCAGTAATGGAGAAGGATTAATATTTACATATGACAGTCCAACTAATAACCATAAAATATCTTATTTTAGAGCTTATTATGGATTTGATTCTGTTTTATCTCAAAGTAAAGATCCTTTTATTTTATTAGAGACAGATAATGATAAACAATATGGTGGAGCTAACAATGGTACTGTTGATTTATTTATGAAGAATATAGGTAAATCTATAAAATATAATTCAGATATAGATCTTCATTATACTGATAGAGATGCTACTAAAACTTTAACATATCATGGTAAAACATCTCAACATATAGTTTTTCCTGCAGTTGTTGAAAAAGATGGGTGGAATGGAATTCAACCTTATTATCATTTTCAAGCTAGAACAGATGAAATAGTAGGAAGAGATAATTTTACTGCCTACAATGGTATTGTTTATGATTCTATGTCTGATATTACTGCCACTAGTGGATATTCTTGGACTACTAAAGAATATCCTATAGTAGAATTAGCTAGAAAAATTGGAGATGATGATAATCAATATGGAGAAAAAGATAATAACAATAATTTATATATAGTGTGTAGTAAAGAAGTTCCTATAGAATATTCTAGTACTATACAGAAACCTATTGATATTATTGCAGATCAAGGAGATATTTATCTACAAAGATTTAATCTTTTAAAATCATATATTACAGACACACAAGCTACAAATGGAGTTGCAGAAGTGTTATCATTTATGGTAGAATCTACTATAGATTTAGATAGAAGAATAGACAATTCTGATAAATTAACTGATATTAAATATACACAACCTGAACAATATTATAAATTTAATGAAGTGTATAACCAGTTAAATGATTTGTTCACTTATTCTCAAATACCTTCAGATGTAGATGTACAAACTAACTTTCCTAATAAGATAATTGCTAGTAGTACTAAAACATTAGGATCTAAAATAGACAATGCTACTAATATTCTTCAAAATGAATTTATAGATCTTGATGGTCAATATGGTGAAATTAGAAAATTGCAAGAATTTAACAGTTTTATGTATGGATTTCAAGATACTGCTGTAAGTTATCTTATTATTAATCCTAGAGTTCAATTAACTCCTTCAGATGGAGTGCCTATTGAATTAGGAACTGGACAATTCTTATCTGATAAAAGATATATTACTACTAAATCTGGAACTACTAATAAATGGGGTATATGTTCTTCTAATACTGGAATCTATTATATAGATGATACCAATAGTTCTATTAATAAGATTACAGGAGAAGGAATGCAAGATATCTCCACTAATTATGGGTTCCACTCATATATGTCTAATATAGATTTATCTCAAGATTTTAATTCTTTCTTCCATAATAATAATGATGAAATATATTTTAATTTTAAAGATACAGAGTCATTAATATTTAGTGAAGCTGCTAATGCTTTTACTGAATTTATGGATATTACACCAAATATATTTATTAATTATAAAGATACTTTTTTAACAGATCATATAGTAAATAATATAGAACATTTATATCTTCAATTTGAAGGAGACTATAATAGTTTCTATGGAGATTTAAAAGATAGTTCTATTACTATTATATCTAATGAAAATTATGATTTAGATAAAACATATGATAACATAGAATTTAGATCTGAATGTTATTCTTTAGAAAATAATAAATGGGATAAAGATGTATATAATGAAACATATAATTATATACATTCTTGGAATGAGAGACAAAATTCAGAAGAAGTTCCATTAATATTTGGTAATAATCTAAAAGAAAGATTTAGAATATGGAGAACACCTATTCCTAGACATTCAAAATCTTTAATTAGAATGAGAAATGGATGGCAATTCATTAAACTAGGATTAAAGAATGATAATAATAGGAAAATTATACTGCATGATATTAATGTTAAATATTCTATATAATGACTCAAGATAATTTAAAAGAAATAGTTAGAAATAAACTTTTAAATTCATTATCTAATTCTAATTCTCCATATAGTGATTTAAAAATAAAAGAAATGCTTTTTAGATTAGAAAATCCTGATTTTGTAAAAAAACTTAATAAATATAAAAGTTTGATTACTAAAGGAGATTTAACTTTAAAAAGCATAGAACAAAATATATTAGGAGATTTAAATAATGAAAAATCTACTCTGTTATTTCAAGAAGAAAATGCTGATAATGCTAAAGCTTTTTATGAAGCTTTAAAAGGTAAATATAGTAAAAAACAGATTGCTGCTTTAATGGCATTATCCCATCAAGAAACAGCAAAAGGAGGAAATAAATATGTAAAAGGAAATGTTTGGGATCCTAATAAAATCCAAGAAGGAGAACAAGGAGGAATAGTTAATAGAGGATTATATTCTTTTGAAGAAGGAGTAAATAACTTTAAAAATAAAAAATCTCATGAAAAACCAACTTCTTATTGGTATCAAGATTGGATAAATACAGAAGAAGGCAGTAAATATACTAATCCTTACTTATCTCAAACAGAATTTTATATTAACAACTTTCTAACTAGAACAGATAAAAAGAAAGCACTTAAAAAAATATTTGATAATCCTAATGCTACTATAGAACAAATTACAGAAGCTTTACATAAAGCACAAGGTTCTAAGTCTAATCAAGTTAACACAGTAATAAATAAAGCTAAATTTTTATTAGATAAATTACCTAATGAAGCTGAAGCCAACTTATTAGAAAAAGGATGGGATATTCCAATAAAAGAACAATATAAAAATGGTGGTAAAATGAGTATACATATAAAACCTGAAAATAGAGGTAAATTTAATGCTACTAAAAAGAGAACAGGTAAAACCACTGAAGAATTAACACATAGTAAAAATCCATTAACTAGAAAGAGAGCTATATTTGCTCAAAATGCTAAGAAATGGAAACATGCTAATGGAGGAGAATTATTAGGATTAGATTATTATACTAACCAATTAGATGGAGGAGGATTATTAAATTCTCCTATGGTGTCTAGATCTATTATTAATCCTAATTTAACAGCTCAATCTCCAGAACCTGTTATGACATTAACTCAACAAAAAGTTAATCCTATTATACCTAAACAAGGAATTAATTTGAGTGGTATTGATCCTTTAAGTACTGTATCTGATGTAGCTACATTATTTTCTTCTCCAGATATAACATCTCAAGGAGAAAATCAACAAGCTAATGTAGATGAGGAAAATAATTTTGATCCTACATATATAGATGTTTCTCAAGTTAAAAAAGATTTTAATACTAAGCAAGCTATAGGAAGTTCTGTAGGAGCAGGTGCAGGATTAGGAGCAACTGTTGGATCTATTGTTCCAGGTATAGGAACTGTAGTAGGTGGTGCTGTTGGAGCTGTAGGTGGTGCTATAGCTGGAGGTATTAAGTCTATATTTGGAAAGAAAAAAGCTAAAAGAAAAGAAAAAAGAGCTAAGAATAAAGCTAGAGGATTAAATACTATGGCTACATTAGAAAGTTATATGGGAAAAGCATATGGCTTTGCTGATGGTGGAAATATTAATAATTTAATGGGCAGAAAATATTTTGCAGAAGGTGGTTTAACTTCTTTTAATACTGGAGGTAGTCATGAAGAATCTCCTATAGGTGGAATACCACAAGGTATAGGTGATAATGGAAATGTAAACCTAGTTGAAGAGGGAGAAACTAGATATCAAGATTATATCTTTTCAGATAGATTAACTTTAGATGAAGATATAGTCAAAGAATTAAATCTTCCTTCTAATCTAATAGGAAAAACATTTGCTGAAGCTAGTGAAATATTAGCTAAAGATATAGAAGAACATCCTAATGATCCTATTAGTAAAAGAGGATTTGAAGAAATGATGGTTAGATTACAAGCAGCAAATAATATGAAAAAAGATTTAGAAGATTCTAACACATTTGCTGAAGGTGGTAGTTTAAATGGAGAACCTATGGAACCTAGTCCTACTATTAAAGAAGTAGAAGGTGAAAGTGAAAATCTAGGTAATGAATTAAAAGAAGTTACAGATGAACAAGTAAAAAGAATAGCTGCTTCTAATATTAAAGAGGAAAAATTAAAAGGTGGTAGAGCTTCTAAAGAAGTTAGAGAAAATGCTACTGAATTATTTGATCCTTTAGAAATATCTGTAGGTATTAAAGTTGAAATGGAACATACAGACAGTATAGAAGCTGCTAGAGAAATAGCTCTAGATCATCTAACAGAAAATAAAGATTACTATACTAGATTATATCATATAGGATTAATTGATGAGTCTATTACTGAAGAAGAAGAGAATTTTTTAAAAGAAAAATGGACTAGAATAGAGGATGTAGAAGCTTTAGATGAAGAACAAGGTATAGTTGATATGCCTGAAGAAGAAAATGTCTCTAGTGAGCTAGAACAGCCTTTAAATCAAGAAATACCTATAGAACCACAGCAATTTGCAAAAGGTGGAGATTTGTTTGGTCCTAATAGAAATGGAGCTTATTTTAGAAATGGTAGATGGTATTTAAATTCAGATCCTAGATTATCTAATAAAACTAATATTAGAATGGATAATCCTAATAGAGGAAATTATTGGAAAACAGATCCAATATATCCAATTCCACCAGAAAGACAATTGTTTAAAGTTCCTGATATTAAAGGTGGATGGAATGGTATATTGCCTGATAATACTAAACCTTATGGGGATACTTTTAATCCTCCATTTATTAAAGGAGGAGAAGATGAAAAAACTACTGTTGAGCCAATTAAAACTAATACTTCTACAACAAAAAAAACTAGTATTCCTTCTATTGATACTGAAGAAGAATTTGATAGAATGATGGATAGAAAATATAATTTTGGAGATTTAACAGGATTAACAGGTCCAAGATTTGATCCTTATCAATTAGAAGCTGACTTAGAAGGTAATAGAATTGCTAATGAAAATGAAACTAGTTTTAATCCAATTTCAGATTTTGAATTAACTCCAGAACAACTAGCTACATTAAGTCCTGAAGACTATCAAGCTTATAAGAGACATGAAAGAGCTATGAAACTGCAGGGATTAGGTTCATTACTACAATATGCTCCAGTATTAGGTAATTTAATTGGAGCTGCAACAATAGGCAAAGCTGAAAGAGTTAATCCTATATATATTACACCAGAACAATTAAATGATTATCTACAATATAATCCTATTGATCCAAATACATATACTAATCCTATATTAAATCAAGCTTCTAATGCTAGAAGATCTTTTGCTGATGCTAGTGGTGGATCAAGAGCTGCTATATTAGCTGCTAATTTAGGATTAAATGCACAAATTCAAAAAGCAATTTCAGATGCTGCATTGCAAGCAGAAGCTGTTAATGAACAAAGAAGAATACAAGCTAAAGAATTCAATAGAGGAACTAATCAATTTAATGCTTCAGAAAGAGCTAGAGCTAAACAATATAATGCTTCAGCTAAAACTATGACTGATGATATAAATGCTAGAAATAGAGCTGCTAGAAGAACTGCTATTAGAAATTATCTATCTGGAGCTATGCAAGGATTAGGAAGTATAGGTAGAGAAAAAGCTTATAGAAATACTATTAAAACTATGGGTATGGATTATTATTTAGATGCTCTAGGACAAGTGAAATATAAAAAATCATAAAAATTTGGAATAACTTTAATAATTTAGTATCTTTGTGATCTGTTGCATTTAGATTATATATATGTATACAACTAAGTGCAACACTTCACACTAAAATATAAACTATGGCAATTAACTACTATGATCAATTTCAACCATTGACATATAATCCAATGACTCTACAAGAAATGCTTATAGGACCACAAATGATGCAACAAAAACATGATCAATATCAAGCTTTATTAGATCAAGAAGGCTTATTTGATGTTCCAGCATTAGAAGTAGATAAACCTGGAGTACAACAATGGATGGATAAATATAAAGAAAATATTAATGATCTATCTGATCAACTATTAAGATCTGGTTATAATAAAGATCTTTCTAGAAGAGCTAGACAGATATTACAAGAAAAACAACAAGCTATCTCTAGTAGAGGTTATTTAGGAAGAGCAAGTCAAGCATATCAACAATATCTAAAAAATGTTGAAGATGAAAAAAAGAGATTAGAAAAAGGAGAAATTAATAGAGATCAATATGAAAGAGGATTAGCATTTGCTTTACAAAGATATAATCAATCTGGTGGAGCAGGTTCTAATGCAACATACTCTCCTTGGGCTTCTACTAAAGCTGTAGATTTACAAGAGCTTGTTAGTAAATATGGAAAAGAAATAACTCCTCAAACTATTGCTGGAGATTTAGGTTTACAATATGATTCAGAGAAAGGAGTATTTACAACTGGTTCTAAAAAAGTTGTTAAATTAGACAAAAAGAGAATAGCTGATGTTATTCAAAATAGGATAGCTAGTAATCCAGAAGCAATGGCTTATATGAAAGAAAGAGAAGCTTTAGGTCTAGCTGGTCCTGTAGAATTACAATTATTATCTTTAGGACTACAAGGAGCAGAAACTTTCTTTAGAGATGATTCTGAACTCAAAAGAAATTATGATGTCTCTAATGCATTTATCTCTGGTATAGGAGATCCTTATATAAATGAAGAACATGATGTTAGAAGTAAAATTGCACAAATTCCTTGGTTAAATGGAAATTCTTTAAGTGATCTTTTTATTGAAAAAGGTGATGTTCCAACTTGGTTAAAAGGATTAATATATACAACTCCAGGGCTAGGTATAGCTTATGAATTAATTCCTGGTGCTAAAGAGTGGGTTAGAGAATTTTTTGATAAAACTCCTCCTGAAGAGCAAGTTAAATTTGCCAATGAACAGATAGATAAAGAACACTCAATAATGCAGAAAATAAATCCTAGAATTACTAGAGAGGATGTTATTAAAATGGAACAAAATAATTCTGAAAATAACACTACAACAAGTTTATTTAAATATGTTCCATCTTCCAAATATGAGTTAAAATATCAACAAGATATAAATCAGATAAAAAATGGTGGTTTACCTGGAGCTATAAATGATTATTATTTAGATGGAAAAGAAATAGAAGATGTAGATAATTATAAATCTGATTTAGGAATTTCTAAAGATAATCCAATTTCTAATATAGAAGTTGCTTTTGCAGGAAATGGAGCTGCTTTGTTTGAATTGTCTCTAAAAGATGGTACACAACATGAGCTAATAAGAAAACCACAAGAAACAGATTTAGGAAAGTTTAAAGTTGCTAATTTACTATTAGAAAAATTTTATAATAATGAGAGAGGTGAATTAGAGTTTCTGGATCCATTAGGAATGCCTATTAAGATGACTAAATGGATTTCTCCTGAAGGAATACAAGCTACAGTAACTATGTCAAAACCCAAATATGGTGTTGATGGAAAAATTGTTGGGTTTGTGCCTCAACAAACTATGACTTTTAATCAAGCAATTGAAACTCTAATGCCTTTGGTTTTAAAATCTAATTATTCAAATAAACATGCAAAATCAAGAAATAGTTTCCCCAACTAATCCTCCAATAATGGATTTAACAGGGAAAATAAAAACAGATGATAAGGGAAGGGAGTATATAGATAACCCAAATATGCCAAATGGGAGAGAATATCTTTTAGATACTAATATTACTGCATTTGATATATATAAAAGAGCATCTGAAACACAATCAGCTTCTGATGAATGGCTATCTGGAAGTCCTGTTCAATTTAATGCACCAGAAGGATATAATACTAAAATGAACTTTAAAACTCTTAAAGATCCAGAATTAAGAGAAGATTTTTTTGCTGAACAACAGTCATTATTAGGATTAATAGGTAAAGGATCTGTTAGAGGAGTATCAGCTCTCACTGCAGGTTCTCTAGAATCATTAGGTTATTTAGTTAATCCTAATACATACAGAGCTTTATTTGGAGAAGAAATTGTAGGAGATTTTGAAAATCAATTTTCTAAAACATTTAGAGAGCTAAAAGAATCTATAAATGATATCACTGATCCTGTTTATAGAACTATGCAATCTAAATCTGATAGTCTATGGGAGGCTATGTTTGATGCTACTTTTTGGGCTGGTAATGCTGAAAGTATTGCTACAACATTATCTCTTATGATTCCAGGTATAGCAGCAGCTAAAGGATTTAGTATTGTAGGAAAAGGATTAGGAAAATTAGGAATGAGACTTGGTGCTACAGCTAAAGCAGCTGCTAATACAGCAAGAATTACAGCTAATATAGGTGCAGGTCTCACTAGTAGAATCATGGAATCTGGTATGGAAGCTAAAGAATCTTTTGACAGCTTCATAGAAAATCATAAATATGATGACAAATATGTTAATGATGAAGCTCAATTAAGATTAGATGCTGGAAAAGCTGCTTCTATTACCATGCAAGCTAATATGCCTCTATTTCTATTAGATGCTTTTCAATTTGATAGTATTTTAAGTGGATTTGCTTCATTTAAAAATGCTAATTCTAGATTAAAAAGAATTGCTAATAGTCTATCAGATTATGGTATGAATGCTGTATCTGAAGGATTAGAAGAAGGTACTCAATATGTTATTCAAAAAGAAGCTGAGTTTAGTGCTTTAAGTGATCCTGAATTAAAGAAAATGTTAGGAGAATCATTTTCTGAAAGATGGGATAAATATACTGATGATATAGAATTTAAAACTTCTATCTTACTAGGTGCAGCAGGTGGAGGTTTATTTAGAGCTGCAGGACCTACTTTAAATAAAATATACACAAAAGCATTAGATAGATTAAATAAATATAGAACAGCTAAAGAAATAGCTACTGTTCAAAAGAATCCAGATGCTTTTAAAATTTTATCCCAACATGAATTTGAAGAGCAATTAGGAAAACATGTAAAAGCTGATAGTTTAGATCAATTAATTCAAATGTATGAAGACAGAGTAGGTACATTAGAAGGAGAAGATCAAGTAACAGCTAATAATTATTTAGAAACATTAAAAGCAATAAAGCCTACTATTGATAGTCTTCAAAAATATCCTGCTTTTAGAAAAAATAAAAAAGCAACTACATTATATGCTTTAGTTGAACAAGAAGGTATTAAACAACAAGCATTAGACCAAACTCTTAATAATGAATTAAATACTGCTGTTCAATCTATTATAGAAGGAAAAGAAGATGCTTCTAGTATTGTGCTAGCTTTAAGGAATAGAGCAGCTCAAGAAGTACTAAAAAATATAGATACTATAAGTAGAGTTAAAGATTTAGGAGAAAGTAACTTTAAAAATCATTATAAAAAACATATAGCAGATAATAAACAACTTATTCTTCAAAAGAATAATTTATCTAATATTATAGCTAGAAATCCTAAATTAGAAGATATAGCTTATAATTTAGAAAAGAATTTTGCTGAAAGAATGATTTCTATAGATCTTCTTACAGAAATGCAAAATCTTAAAACAGAACCTGAAGAAACTACTAAAGAAAAAACTTCTCCAAAGTCTAAGGAAAAAGTTTCAGAACAAACTACTAAGACTAATGAAGAAAAAACTGAAGAAAAAGTTAATAAGAAAAAACCCAAATCTTCAGAATCTCCTGAACAAGATTCAGATTCTAAAATATCTAATGATGAGGGATTAGATTATAGTAGTACAGAATCTGGAAATATATCAGAAACTGATGAATTTGATATAGATGATTCTATTACTGCCACAATGAATGAAGAATTATTTGGTCCTGTCCAACAAGATTCAAATGATACTATTACTGATAAAAGTAGAAACAAAGATGAAGTAGTTAATGATATAGTAGAATCTATTAATAGTGCTTCTAGCTTAAATGAATATTTAGCTGCTAGAGATGAAGCTAAAAAATCTGCAGAAACAAACACTTTATCTAAAGAAGCTTTCAATAAAATATATCAATCTGAGGATGATCTTTTAAGAGATTTTAGTTTAGATAATCCTACAGAATCCCAAGCTAATGCTCTTGCTGCTAGATTCTTTGATATTACAGAAGAACCAGTTGCAGCAGAACTTATTAAAGAAGCTTTAATGAATAAAACTCCTATAAATGAACAACTATTAGGAGAAGAAGAGTTTATAGCTTATAATGAAGTTTTAGATTATATAAAAGGATTACAAGAATCTAAACAATATGGAGATGTTACTCCTTCACAAGATATTCCTGATAATATTCCAGTACAAGAAGATAATAGTCAACAATCTGATAATGTAGAAACTGAATATAATCAGAATGATCCTTTAAGATTAGTATCTTTTAAATATAGTTATGATAAATATACAGATTCTCAAGGTAATCAAAGAATAAAAACTATTCTTCAGAATAGAATGGATTCTATAAAATACAATTCTTATATTAGTTTTGATGAAACTATTAAACCTGAAGTGGCTAATGTAGGATCTAAAGTTTTCTTTGGTATTCCTGAAGAATTTCTTCAATATCAACATAGTGCAGATGATGCTGATATTTTAATATATGATGAAAATAATAATGGTATTAGTTGGTTAAGAAGAGAGAAAAAAGCTAGAGAATGGAAAGCTACAGATCAAGAAATACATATACTTAAACAACAAAGAGCATTATTATATAATAAAGCTGTTAGTTATCAAGGAGAACCTGTATTAATTAATGGTAAAAGAGTTATCCCTTGTAATGTATCTTCTTTTATAACTAGTAAATCTTATGGTATAATTACACATGATGGAGATAATTATTATCCAATTAAAGAAGCTTTACAAGTAGATAATGTTGAAGATATTAAGTTAGGTATAGTTGTAGGAAAAGAAACTAATGGATATACTTTTAATATTCCTGGTGTTGATATGAATAATTTTCATACACCACCTGCTGATAACTTTAGAACAGGTCATTTATTTGCTATGGTACAAAGTGCTAATGGAGATTATTTTCCATTAAGACTTTACACTCAAAAATATAATACTTTACAACAAGGTTCAGCTCTACATAACTATTATAGGACTAATATTAATAATGCTTTTAAAAAGATATTAGATTCAGATCCTGAAGTTTCTAGTAAAGGATCTTATGAACTATCTAAATATGTTGTTATTAGATTAGTAAAAAATAATAGTGCAGATCTTCCTTTTATGATTCAAAAATATAATGGATCTGAATATGAAGATGTTGAAGCTGTTTCTAGAGAAGAAGCTATTAATAGAGTAAAAGAATCTTTAATTAACATTCCTTATAATCTTTTAAATAAATCTGGAAATAAAATAATGAATGAATTATTAAATTCAGATGCATTACAAATGAATATATTTCCAGGTGAACCATTTCATTCTCCAACATTTGGATATGATAGAAATTTAGTAGATCTTAATCCAGTAAAAGAAACTATATCTGAAGTTAAAGAACCTACTAAAGAAACTAAAATAGAAGAACCTAAACCAAAAGAAAAAACTACAGATCCTGTAGAACAATCTTTTGAACAAATTTTAACTGTAGATGCAATAAAAGAATTACCTAATTCTCCTAAAAAAAGAGGTCCCTTATCTGGTCCTAATAATAAATTAGCTAATAAGTTAAAAGGTAAGAACTTTATTAAACCTGACCTATCTAGAAAAGCTGAATGGGGAAAAGATGATGACAAATACAGATTAATGTCTGAACCTTTAAACTATGAAAAAGCTGATTTAAACAAAGAATTATCTTGGTTAAAAGAAAATTTACCTCAATTAACAGACAATGAATTAGTTGAGATTCACAGAGGTCTAATTAATGTGGGTAATTTATATGCTTGGGGAAGATTTAAAGATGGAATTATAGAACTATCAGATATAGCTGCTAGTGGAACTACATATCATGAAGCTTTTCATGCTGTGTTTAATATGTTTTTAACAGAATCAGAAACTAATAAATTATTAGAGAAAGCCAGAAAAGAACTTGGTTTAACTGGTAAATCTGATGTAGCTGTAGAAGAAACTCTAGCAGATAAATTTAGAGATTATGTAGAAACAGATCAAATTACTAATAAATCTATCTTAGATAAAATCAGTAATTTCTTTAAAAATATATACTATCTAATTAGAAATAAATTACATCTTAATCCTTCTATAGAACAAGTGTTCTATGATATTAATAGAGGAAGATATTCTAGAAAGAAGTTTGAAAAGAATAGACCTTTAGTAGAAAGAAATTGGTTATCTAACATTACTCCTTCTGTTTATAAAAGAAGAGTAGATATGTTAGTAGATACTTTTGAAGATATTATAGATAATTTAGCTCAAGAATCTCCTGAATTAAGTAGAGTTGATGTTATCAAACAATATTCTTTAGAAGATTATATCTTAACTATACATGATCAATTATATGCTTCTGCACATGGAGATAATGCTATTTATACAGATCCTACTCAGATAGATGCTATTGATTTAATTACAGATGAACTTGTTCAATTTGATGCTGATGGAAATCCTCAGTTTGGTCAATTAGCATTAGATATGTTAAAAGAAATATCTGCATTAGAAGGTATCACTTTTAAAGCTCAGCAAATTGTTGATATGGATATGAATCAACAAGATGAGAACACTGAGTTTATGAATAATGAAGAAGTTGTTAAACAAGAAGGATGGCAAATAGATCAAATGTTAATATCTCCAGTAACTAAATTAAGACAGAGCACTAGGAATATTATTAGAAGAATTCCTAAAATGACTTCTGATGGTACTTTAGTCTCTCCTGATGATTTAGGATATCAACCTTATATGAGTGGTACAGAAGTCTTTGCCACTATGTTAAATAAACTATCTACAATGAATAAACCTAGTGATTTAATGAAAACTTTAGAATCTTTAAGTCAAAGTTTTCCTTGGGTAGATTCTATTATAGATATTTTAAAATCAGATCCTAAATTACAGGTAGACTTTTATAATTCTTTTAGAAGTGATTCTGTAGAGTATATGATTATCAGCTCTCAAAGTGATGGTACTATGAGAGTATTTGGAGGCAATAGTGTTAATAAAGCAGGAGAATTGTTAAGAATATGGAGTTCTAATTATTCTTTAGCTAGTCATAATAAAGAAGAGCTTGTAAAGTCTTTAAAGGAAAATTCAGATAAAATATATAAAATATATCAAGAAGTATCAGGTAATCCATTTAGACTTCATAAAGTAAGACTTTGGAAAAAGAATTGGAAATCTGGTAAATTTAATAATCCACAAATTAATGCATGGGCTAGAGAAGTTTCTAGTATGTTAAATACTATAGGAATAGATAGCAAACCATCAGAACTAGTAAAAGTGTTTCAATCTAATATGAAGTTAAATGATGAAAAATCTAACTTCCAACCAATGCAAGATTTCTTATTAAATTCATTTAGAGTGTTGAGAGCTTTTCATGATACTATAAATAAAGATGATTATGATATAAAAAGAAATACTTATTATGATCTTGAATTATTACCTGTTAATGTTAGAATTAAAGCATTAAGTAGTGCTTTATCAAATGTTAGACCTTCATTGTATGAATCTTCTTTAAGAGAAGATGGAAAAACATATTCTACAAATATTACTCCATCTTTTATAGGTAAATTGTTTAAAAGATTAACAGATGTAACAGATAAAAGTGCATTTGAACCTTTTAAAAAGAGCTTTTTCTATACTGATAATGAAGGTAAATTTACACATCCTTGGTTAAAAGAACTTTATAATATAAAAGTTAAAGATCTTGCTAGTGAAATTCAAGTGTCTATGTTTCTAGAAAAAGATAAAACTAGATATTCTGAATTAAGTAAACCTGATTTCTTAGGATCTAAAATTAATCTATGGTATAATAATGGAGCTAGAGATTATAGTTACTTTATGTTGCCTATTCCATCAGATGCTTCTTCTATGCCAGTAATTAGATTTCCTAAATCTTATGATTTAAGTCATTCTTTAGATGGTTTAGTGGAATTAGCTAAAGCTGAAATTAGAAGAATTGAAGTTTATAATAAAAGAAAAACTCTTATTAAGCAAGGAAAACTTTATAGTATTAAAAACTTTGATGTTACTATTAATGATCAAGGTAAAGAAAAAGATGGAAGAGGATCTAAATTTTTAATGTTTCCTTTCTTAAATAAATATAATATTGATGAACTTAAAACTTCTGAAGCAACTTTAAGAAAATATATTGAAGAAGCTATGGAAGAAGGATTTAAAAAATTTAAATCTAATCCTGATTTAGATGGTACTAAATATGATAAGAGAATAACTGAAAGTAAATTAAAAGAATTCTATTATAATGATACTTTAGCTCAATATAGTATTATGACTATGACATCTGGAGATTTAGCCTATTATAAAAATGATGTGGACTTCTTTAAAAGAAATAAACAAAATATGTCTCCAGGTCAATATGGTGATTGGGAAACTTTAGGAATACCAGAAAAATTTAAAGCTATTAGAATGAAAGATAATGAGATTCCTTCATTAGTAGCTGATGCTTATTATGAAAATCTTAAACTAAATGGTGTATCAACAACAGAAGCTATGATTATTGCTTCTAAATTTGGTTATTCTAATTATACAGATTCAGAAGGAAATAAAAAGGTAAAATTACCTAATGGTCAAATCATTGATAGTGGTTTAAATAATGCTACAGATGGACAGACATTTATCACATTAGATAGATATAGAAATATTGCTAGAATGAATTCTAAATGGGATGATGCTAAAGAATCATCTTATCAAAGATTAAAAAATGGTACTTATAATGTGGAAGATATTTTAACATTCTCTCTACAACCTATTAAACCATATATGTTTGCTCCTCATATTACAGATTCTGGAGTAGATATAAATGGTAAAAATACTTCTTTATATCAACCATTACAAAATAAAAACTCTGAAGCAGTATTAATTCCTCAAATGGTACAAAATAATTCTTTATTAAGTGCTTTAGTAAAAGGAATGGAAGATAATGGTATAGATGCTGTCTATTTTGAATCTGCAGTAAAAGAAGGTATTGAATTAAATACTTCTCAAGAACTTAAAGATAAATTAAGAAAACAAGGTAAACCTATTCTTCCAGATACTTTATTGCATTTTAATGGTGATCCTAGAGAATTATCTGAAGCTAATGTTAAATATTATTATTTAAGTAATGATGATTATATGTATCAGATGGATACACCAGAACATTTTAGAAACACATTACAATTATTTGGATCTCAAATTAGAAAACATATTATTGCTAACTTAGATGAAGATGCTGAATTTTATATTGAAGATATGAAATTTACTGGCAAGAATATTGCCTCTTTATTTGATGATATTTTAGCATGGAATTATGATAAAAATTATAAGAAAGTTATTGATAAAATTGGTACTATAGATGGATTAGCTAAAGAACTTCAAGGTGGAGTAATGCAAAGAAAATTTGCTGAAAATACTACAGAAGCTGTACAACTTATGAATTATAAAGGAGAAAAAGTATTTAAATTACCTTTATACTTCCCTCTTCAATCTAATAGAATATTTCAAATGATATCTTCTATATTTAGAAATAATATTATTAGGAATAAGGTTAGTGGAGGAGCTTTATATCAAGCATCTTCTTATGGTTTTGATAATTCTCTAAAAGTACATATGAAAGATGGACATATAGAATATGTTGATTGTATCATGCCTTACACTTATAGTAATCAACTAGCACAGTTAGCAGATGAAAATGGTATGATAGATCCATCTAAAGTAGAAGATAAAGAATTATTAAAAGTAATATGCTATAGAATTCCTACTGAAGATAAATATTCAGCTGTTCCATTAAGAATTAAAGGATTTAGTTCTCCTGCAGAAGGAGGTATTATTAAATTACCTTCAGACATTTTAACTATTACAGGTTCTGACCTGGATATAGATAAGATGTATTTTCTGTCTTATGCTGCTAAATATACTCCAGCTAAATATAATCTATCTAAGATAAGAACTTGGATGGTAAATAATGGATTATTGTCAGATATTTTCTCATCAGGTAATTATCAGGAAGAAATGAATTATCTTAGTGATCTACTAGAGAAATATGATTCTGGAGAAAAACTAAGTACTGAAGAGTCAGAAGCAATGAATGAAGTTTCTAAATTCTTAAAAGAACATCCAGATCTTGTTTTTCAAAAATCTAAATTAGAGAAAATAAAATATAATTATAAACAATCTCCTGAAAAACAATCTGTAGAAGCATCTAATAATGCTTTAATAGATATTATGTATAGTATTCTTACTTCTAAAGATGCATTTAAAACAATGGTAAGTGGAGCTAATACTTCTATGTTTGCTGATGTTATAGGCACTTTAGAAAAGATAGAAAAGAAAAAATCAGAAGGAGATAGATTATTTGATCCTAGTTTTTTAACAGACACTTATTATGAATATATGGCAGGAAAAGCACTAACTGGTGTATTTGCAGCTAATAGTGCTAATCATTCTATGTTACAATTCTATAATGTTAATCTTAATAAAAAAAATGCTATTACATTAGATGGAAAAACTGTAACAAGAATAAGTCCTGTTAAAACATTAGATGGAACCAATAATGTTACTAATATATTAGGATCTTTCTTAGCTACAGTAGTGGATAATGCTAAAACATTAACTGCTTCTAAAGTAAATTTGAATATGTTTACTGCTAGTACTTATACATTATTATTAAGAATGGGTTTTGATCCTAAAACAGTAATGTATTTTATGTCTCAGCCTTCTCTAAGACTATTATCTGATAAAGTAATGGCTAAAGGAGATATGTTTAATTATAGAGATAGTATAGAAGAAGTTATTAAAGTATTTTCTAAACATACTAATGAACAATCTAGATTAGATCTTAAAAAGAATGGTTTCACTCAATTTAAACAATCAGATCTTATTAAAGCTATAGAAAATTTTAATAAAAATGGTGGTGATATAGATTTATTTGAAAATGCAAAACAGATTCTTATTCTAGAAGCTTTTAGAGATCTTATAGAACCTGCAAATACTTTAAGATCTATTAACTCAGCAATGAGAACAGAAACTTATGGAGCTGCTCCTAATCCAGGAGATACAATAGCTAATTTAGCTAAGGCTAAAAAACTAGGTAGAAAATCTATTGTTTCAGGTTTAGGAGATATTCTAACATATGTTTCTAGAGGAGAAGAATATGAAAAATTAATGCATGATCCAAATGTAAAAAAATCTTTAATTTCTGCTAATACTAATGGTGTAGTAGAATATGATAATTTTATATCTAAATATACTCCATTTAACACTAATATTTTTACAGATTATAGATCTTTACTATCAGAAGCTATTCATGATGACTTAACTGGAAGTGAAATAGATGAATTAAATACTATAATGCTTAATCATTTAACAGAATCTTTAGACTTCTTTAAATTTACAAAAGAACAAAAGAATGCTTGGATATATAAATTTCCTAAGAAATTCTTAGAAATTGTGAATGGAGATAATTATCTTAAAAATATAAATGAATTTACTAGAAGATTAACTGTTCAAAATGAATGGCAATCTACATTAGGAGGTAGACAATCTATTCCTATAATTAAATTTAGTGGTTCTAGATTTGATAATGAAGTAGCTAAAGATGAAGCTATTAGAGCTTTTGAGTATTTATGGAGAACTCCTAAATATACTAAATTAGCTGAAGATTTATTAAAATATAATTTTGTTATTAGTGGATGGGGAATTACACCTAACAGTTTTAATCATATTGTTCCTATTTCTATGATTAATAATATTCCAGGATTTAATGAATTATTTAGAGAAACTATTTTTAGTGATAATATTAGAGTTAATATAGATAACCTAATTGATTCTTATATTGTAAATAATTTTAGAAATAATAGAATAGTTCCTGAAATTAGTAAAGGAGATAACTACAAATTTACTGATAAAGATCATTCTGGATTATCATTAAGTCACTCTAGTTCTATTAATATAAAAGAAGGTTCCTATATTAAAATTCCTTACAGACATATTAAATTTAATAATAATGGAAAAATAGAATTATATAAGTTAATAGGAGCTACTAAAGAAACAGCTGAATATCAGAGAGTAGGTGGTTATGGTACATCAACTATTTTTGAATTTATTGAAGGAGAATCTAGTTTTACTTCTAATAATTTATCTGAAAAATTAATGAAATCTTCAGAGTTAAATGCTGGTTTAAAAAGACATGAAACTCAAGCAGAAATAGATTTATTAAAAGCTATGATGGAAGGAGAAACTGATACTCAAAATAATGAAGAATTAGATAATGAATTATCTGATAAACTAGCTTCAGTATCTAAAGAAGCAGAACAAATAAAGAATCATTGTAAAGGTAAATAATAATAATGGGGAGGAGATAATATCAAATCCCCTATAATTTTTTAAATATGAAGATTTGTCCAAATTTAAATGATCCACAAGTAAAAGAAGAATTTGAAACATTAAAAAGATTATTTGGTGAAGATTCTGCTTATTATTTATGGAATAAAAATAAAGGAAATTTCTTAGATAGGACAGCAGATGGAGATATAAATACTACTTATATAAGTAATTTTGAAAAGTATAATAATAAAGAATATGCTTTAAAAACTGCAGCATTAGAATTATTAAATAATGAATCTTATAATAATACAGATATTTCTAAAGCTGAGCCTGTTAAGAATACTACAACATTAGAACTAGGTAAAGAAGCTTTAATGGATATAGTAGAAGGATATCATATGAATAATAAAGGTCAATTTAAACTAGAAGCTGATCAAGCTATTGATTTAAATAACACTATTAAAGCTGCAGGATTAAAGGATGTAGATGTAGTATCTGTTGGTGTTAAATATCAATTATATGATAGATCTTTAAATAAATATATTACTGCAAAAGAAATAAAAAATAATCCTAAATATTCTTTATCTGCTTCTGATATTCAAAATTCTATTAAGAACAAAATCTTAGATGAATTAAAAAAACTTGGGGTAGAAGTTCAAACTGTTGATTCTTTAAAATCTCAATATGGTTTGGACTATTTAGCTGTTGCAGATATTACTAATAAAGCTATTAAATTTGCTAAAAATGAAATATCTTTAGAAGCTTTAGGAGAAGAAGGAGCACATTTCTTTGTAGAAGCTATGAATGATTCTCCATTTGTTAATAGATTAATGAATCTAATTAAACAAAATGAAGCTTATAAAAACATATTAGGAGATGAATTTAGTGAATATAATTTAGCTTATAAAGGAGATGAAGATCTTTTAGCTAAAGAAGCTATAGGAAAGCTTTTAGGACAATATCTTATCGATGTTAATACTTTATCTTATAAGCCAGCTAAAAACCTCTTAGAAAGGCTCTGGAATGCCTTAAAATCAATTTTTAGTTCTAAAGATAATACTTCATTAGAAAAACTCTTAAATAATGAATTAAGAGAATTTGCTCATGATATTCTGACTAGTAAAGCAAAAGGTTTAAATAAAACCTCTTTATTAAAATCTTCTATAGATAAACTATATTCTATTGGTAATAGAGCTAAATCTTTAGAAGATGTTATGAATAAAATTATTGAAACAGAGGCTTTGAGATTAAAAATTTATGAAAATCAATTGTCTAGTGTTAGTACTAAAGATGCTCAAAGAAAGTTAGTTGTTGAATTAAATGATGCTTTAGAAAAAGGTACTATTAAAGAAAGAATAGCTTCTTATATTAGTGGAGCTTCTAAAGTAATGCAGCAATTAACAGAACAACTAAATAAAGAAAATGAATTACTTTCTAATAATTCTATTTCAAAATCTGCTCATATTTCTAGGAGAATGAAATCTTTTTTAGTATCTGTTCAACCTATAGTTACAGATATGCAAAGATATTTAAGAGAAGATAAATCAGATCCAGAATTTAATAATAAAATGCATTCTTTAATCTCAGAATTCTTAATAGAATCCAATACTATTAATGATGAGCTTCAATTAAAGATGTTTAATATTTTTGCTAAATGGATAGGAACTCAATTTGATAAATTTGTAGATGTAGAAAATCCATTTGGTGAGAAACTAACTAGACAACAAGTTATTGATAGCCTAACAAAAACTAATAAAGATAATAACTGGTTTAATAGATGGATATCTTCAGCAAGTGATAATCCTGATATAGTTATTAATTTAGTAGCAACAGCATTTAAAAATACAGAAGGTGAAAAAAGAATGAAAGTTAAAGATGTTCATTATCAATTAATAAATGCTGTAAAAGAATTAAATGATGCAGGAATTAAAGATTTTGATTGGATATTTGAAAAAATAAATGGAGAATATTCACAAAATTTTAATTCAGAATGGGATTATTCTGGCTATGAAGTAGCTAAATCTAAATTATGGGAAACAACTTTAAATAAAAAATTTCCTGAGAATCCTATAGAAAGAGAAAAAGCTTTTATAGCTAATCCAGATTTACAAAAAGAATGGGCTAAAATATGGTCTGAATTTAATAGAAAATATGTAGAAAAAGTTGAAGGTTGGGAAAATATTCTATATAATAAAGAAAAAACTTTATCTAGAGGAGAATTTTTAAAATGGAAATCTAAAAATGTCAATGAATATATTGATTCTAAAGGTAATATTAAATATACTCCTAATGTATATGGAGAATTAGCACATCCTAAACAAAAAAATAAAGCCTTTGATGAGATTAAAGATAATCCAGCTAAATTAAAATTCTATAATACTATTAATAAGATTATGAAGGAATCTCTTAATCTATTACCTGCTGATATGAAAGGAGTAACTCCTAATATGGCTCCTAGAATTAGAGCAGATTTTAGAGAAAGAGTAGTTCAGGAAGGATTTATTAAAGCTTTTAAAACTAAAGATGCTCTATCTGCAATTCAAATTAGAGCTGATGAAGATGAATTTGGACATAAATATGAAGAAAGACTCCAAGATTTTGAAGGAAACACAGTTCAATTTTTACCTATTTATTATACAAGTAAAATAAAAGATGCTACTTTTTCCACAGATTTAATAGGAAATGTACTTAGATTTTATGATATGTCTATTAATTATCATTTAAAATCTAAAATGATTGATATTTTAGAAGTGGGAAAAAATATTTTATCTGAAAGATTAGTCAAAATTGGTAGTAATGGATTAGAAACTAAAGCAACTATTCCTATTCTTACTAGATTAATTCAAAGAGAAGGTAAAATTAAAGCAGAAAATCTCTATAAAGGATATAAAGATCTTATAGATAAAGGATTATATGGAGAATATCAGAAAAAAGAAGGATCTTTTAAAATACCTTTTATTAAAGGAGAATTTGATATTGCTAAATCTATGAATGCAGTAAGAGATGCTGTTCAATATATTATGTTAGGAGGTTCTCCATTTGTTGGTTTAGCAAATCAGATAACTGGGGAATTAAGTATCATTAATGAAGCTGCTTCTAAAAGATTTTTTGATTATAAAGATAGAGCATTTGCTGCTAAAGAAGTAATGAAACTAATGCCTGAATATTTGGCTGAAGTAGGATCAATTACTCCAGATTCTAAATTATTCTATCTCACTTCATTTTTTGATATGCTAGGAGATTATGATCAAGAATTAAAAGATCTTAATTCTAATGTAAAAAACAAATTACTTAGAGGATTATCTTTTAACTCTTTAATGCTTCCTATAGAATTAGGAGATTTTAGTAATAAAATGAGTGTTGGAATAGCAATGCTTCATAATACTAAAGTATTAAATTCTGAAGGTAAACAAGTATCTTTATATGACCAATTTGAAGTAAAAAATGGTATTCCTGGAATTAAAGAGGGAACTAAAAATTTAGATGGAAGTAATTTTACTAAGTCTGATTTGATAGCTTTCATGAATAGATTGGGAAAACTAAACACTCAATTGTTTGGTATGACTGATAAAATAGATAGAGCTCCATTACAATCAAGAAGTATTGGTAGAGCTTTTTCTATCTTTAGAACATTCTTAGGACCTAACCTTAATAGAAGATATTCTAAAAATAAATTAGACACTTCTTTAGGCATTTATACTGAAGGATATTATAACACTTTATTAAAATTTATAGGATATGATCTAAGAGATGCTCATTTTAATATTTTGACTGCTTGGGATAAATTAACTGATGGTCAAAAACAAAATATGTATATTGCTATTACAGAATTAGCAACATTAGGAATAATGACTATATTAATTATGACTATTGGAGCATTGGCTGGAAAAGCTGATGAAGATAATGAAAAAAGATTACAAGCACTTAGACTTATGTTAGCTAGAACTAGAACAGAATTAGCTGCTTTATCTCCATTAGGTATATTTAGTGAAACTACTAAAATATTTCAATCTCCAACAGCTTTAATAGGATTAGTAGATTCATTAAGTGATGCTTTTAGTAGTGCATGGTTTGAAACTTATGATAAAGGAGATTATAAAGGATGGAATAAAGGTTTTATTAAAACTTTGAAACTAGTTCCTGGTAATAGATTATTATTTGATTTCTTAACTATTGATGAAAAATTAAAATGGTATGGTCTAGACTAGATAGATAAAAAAAACTAAGGGGGAAGGTATTACTACTTTCCTCCTTATATTTTTTAATAAAAAAAACTTTGGTCATTGTAAGAAATATTCTTTATAATTACATTTTTCCAATTATAAAAAGAATACATATCTGGACCTACATAATATTCTTCACATGAATTAATTTTATCAGATTCATCTCTAACAATCATATCATTTATCTGTTTTACAAATGGATTTATAGCATAAGAGAAGTAGTTATTTAAAAGTTTCTGATAATTTCTAGTCTTTAAAGTTTTATTCTCATCTTTTATGTAATCTGATATTTCATCATAAATATCATAACATGTAAATGCTAAATCTTTTAATGATCCATTATTAGAGATCTTAATGTCAAACATATCATCTGGTAAATTTACAGCTGAATTCTCAGAATCATGATCATCTTTTAAAACACTATCTCTTTCAATTTTAATAATATAAAATCCTTTATCTCTTAAAGCTTCATATTCATTTATATATCTACAATCTGGAACTATAACATCTTTTTTACCATAATTTTCTATAGTTCTAAATAGAGATTTAATAAAGTAATCTTCTCCAAAAGTTTTTTTAATTTTATCTGCTGTTTGTTGTAATAGTGTTCTTAAAGAAATACTAGTAGCAGAATTTAAACTCTGGATAGAATTTTTTTCTAAATCAAAATATAAATCATCTTTTGTAGAACAATATAAAAGATATTTATTTGTTTTAGGTAGATCATAAATATCTAATAATAAAGATTTAAGCTTATCTCCAAAAGCCACTGTATCAAATCTGAAAGATTCTTTAGACAAACTTAAAATACCATTAATAGTTTCTTCTTTAACTTTTTCTGTTATAGGTCTACCTTCACTTAAATAAAAATTTAGAAGTTTTGCAGCTGTATCCTTCCCACTTCCTTTTCTACCACAAAAAGCTATTTTCATAAATTTTATATTAAATCATACATTTTTAAAGCTAATTCTCTAATTTGAAAATGAGCTGATTTATCTAATCTCAAATCAAAGAAATTATTCCATTTACATATAGGAGCACTCATAATAATATCTGTTTTATGTCCTAAAGTTAAGACAGTCCTAGCAATTTCTGGAGTTTCTCCTCTTTTAATTAATAGTTTATAAAGATAAGCACTAATTTTACAAGATAATTTATATATCCATGCATTTTTATCTTGACCTTGCCAAGAAATAAATGTAATACCTAGTTTTTTTATATAATTAATAAATCTAGTACTTTCTATTGTAAAACTATTATATCTATGTCTTAAAAAGCTTCTTTCTTGACCATGATCAGTAATAATTCTAAAAGTGACTACTCTATTAGGATCATCATTTTTTGGTTCAAAATAAGAAACAGTGGGTTTATCTAAAATAATTCTTTCAAATAAATCTATATCATTTTCTACAATAACTCTTAAATTAGTGTAGATATAACACATTCCATCCTTCTTCTCAATAACTGTATATGGATTCTTTAAGAAATATGAGAATCTAGTTCTAACATAACCATATGTGTATTTTAGATAAATTCCACAATGCTCAAATACAGATGTGTGTCCTCTTCTTACAAGACTAGTAATGAAATTAATTCTTTGTTCTTTAGTAGTTGCTAAATTAGATTTATAACAATTTTTAGCACACAATTCTACAAATTCAGATGGACTACTTTTTCCTCTTTCTATTAGCTCCACACTTTGATTTATTATCTTCATTCTTTTTCTTTTTAAGAGTTGATATATATTCTAATAAAGCAGGTATCTTAGAATCATCTTCAAAACAATTATATTCATTAGGTAAATCTAAAAAATATTTTTGATTCATCCTACATAATTGAATTATAATAGCTTGACCTTCTCTAAGATCTGGATTAAATTTTTTTAAATCTTTTGCTTTTTTTAAAAGTGTTAAAGCAAATTTTCTAGGATTCATAGTTTTTCATTTTTGTAATTATTTCTGCTAAAGATATAGGAGTGTAATTAATTCTTTCTGCACTTACACAGAAAGTATTATTAGTATAATCTTTATATCTATCATCACTATGTACATGTCCATAGATATTAACATATGGAGAATTAGATTCTAAATACATAGGATGATGAGATATAATAAAAAATTTATCTAAAACTATAGGATATTTAGAAACTTCTTTAAATTGAGTTTTCCAAAAAGAATAAGAATGATCTAAGTCATGGTTACCTAAGATTAATACTATATCTCCATTTAATTGATTTATAATAGCTTCAGTCAACATCTTATTAGCAAAAGAAACATCTCCTGCTAAAAATACTTTATCTTGTTTTTTAACAACTTTATTCCAATTACTAATAATAGTGTCATTCATCTCATAAACATCTTTAAATGGTCTATTTTCATAACCTATTATGTTTTTATGATAGAAATGAGGATCTGCAAATAAAAATGTTCTTTCATAATCTATTTTCATGTTCTCTTTGAATTTTTTCAACATGCTTCTCTATAAGAGCTTTTATTAGTTTTTTAAAATGTTTTTCTACTAAATTAGCTTCTATTTCTTGTTTATCTATAGCTTTTATAAAAGCTTTTATTGTTAAACTTGCTTTCTCATTAAACTCATCAAAATAAAATTTTTCTAGATAAGATTTAAGTCTGTTTTCTATTTTTGTTTTAAAATGAAAACCTTCACTATAATTTAGAATATTGAACATAATTTCAGCCTTCTTAAATATAATTTTACTTCTTAAATCTTGTTCTATAACTTCAAGAAAATAATCTGAATGTTCTTCTATATACTCTTCAGCTAAAGCTTCTACTTTAGAATACATAAGATCCCAATAAATATTATAGAGTTTTTCTTTTAATTGATTGCAAAGATTTCTATCCATTATTTTCCAGTATGACCAAATCCACCATCACCTCTTTCAGTATTAGACAATTCTCCTTCAATAAATTCACATTGTTCAGCTTTTTGAAATTTTACTTGTGCTATTCTATCCAAATTATTAATAGTAATAAAATCTCTTTTACTATTATTATAAACACTGATAAAAATTTCTCCTCTATAATCACAATCAATAGTTCCTGTAACTATTAGAAGACCTTCTTTAAAAGCTAAACCAGATCTGGGTCTAATAACTATTTCATATCCTTCAGGAATTTCCATACAAATACTTGTAGGTATAAGCATTCTGTCTCCTGGACATAATACTAGTTTTTCTAAACAAACTTTTTCTTCTTTTTCATCATAATAGTCATAGACTCTTTTATAAGTGTACTCCTTATTAGGAATACACATTATTTCATCTAAAGATTTATATTTAAAAAAGGCCTGAATATCAGCACAAGCAGCTCCTATAGTTTTATATACAGGTAAATTTACTTCTGAATGTAGTTTCTTTATTTTAACTTGCATATTAAATTTTTCTTAGGTAAGACATGATATGCATTACTTTTAATGCTTCATATATAGCATCACTTAATGCATTATGTTCATTATCATTTTCTTCTTGAAAACATGGACAGAAATCTATTAATTCTTCTATAAATGTTCTAGAATCTCTTTTTTGATTATATTCCCAAGGAATATTCACATCACATAGCTTACAATTATGTTCTAGTATTTTAAAGTCTAAATCACCTCTAGCCCAAATTCTAAAATCATCATTTTTTGTTATTTGATTAATAAATTGGGAGAACATCACTAAAGTACTTTGTATAGGTTGACCATTTTCTTTAAAAACTTCTCTAGCTTTATCTGATTGTTGCATCCACCATTTGAGAGTGTCTACATCTATATCATATCCTATAACAGATTCTCCCAAATCCACTACTTGATAAAATTCTCTTCCTAAAGCTTTATTTTCTTCAGGTTTAAATTCAATAGCACCTATACTAACTAAAGGGGCAAATTCACTTTTCCCTAAAGTCTCTACATCTATCATTATATGTTTCATTTCTTTTTATACATATTAATTATATTAAGAACATCTTCAGTATATAAAGCATCTCCATCTTTATTGTAATCCCAAGCTACTCCTAATATATCATTTATTATATCAGATAAGATAGCATTAAATTCAATATTATTCATTCTAGGTTTTCTTTAATGTTGCCATACTGTTGTTATTTCAGGTTCTGCAATTACAGGAACTACATCTATAAATACTCTACCTGCTTTTTCCATACATTCTTTTAAAGCTTTTGCACATTTATCTGCTATATCTTTGGGAGTTTCTAAAAGATATTCCATTATCTTACAAATATGGCGATTCCCCATATTTTCTTATACTTTCATATAAGTTGGGACTATATCTTATAAAGAAATTTTTCTTAACATAGCACTTTTAGTTCTGTTAGAAATTTCTTTATCTGTGCTTTTCAACTTCTCTTGAAGCTTACTCCATCTCTGGATAGTCTCTGAACTCCAGATCTTATAATTATAACAATTTACATAATACTTATTTAAGATTTTAGATATTTCATAGGCATCATCATATTTTCCTATAGTTAAGTACCAAAATATTCTACCATCTTTTTTCTTTTCAGGTAAAACCTTAGCTTTTATATCAAAGTTCTTTAAAAATGGAATAAATAATTCTTCATTTATTTCTTTAGAAAAAGCTTGTGTATTTAGGTTATAAAATAATTTATCTTTATGTAAAGATCCATCATCATAAAACCATAAAGCTAGTCCTAAATCATCCATAAGTTTAATAGAACTTTCTAAATCTAAATTTCTAAGTATAGTTATTCTCTTATCTTTATGAGAGCTAAATTGAAAAATTGGTTTTTTAGCAAATCCATTTTCTTCTACTTTACTAATATTAAAAGCTAAATCTCCTAGTAATTCTTTTTATATTCTAAATATTCTTTATAAATACAGTTAGTTAAATAATTTGAATTACTATCTTTGTTTTTAGGAGTAGATAAACATCCATCTCCAAATTTACCTGTAAGTAATACTTGTAATTGTTCATTACTTAGATCTAAAGCTGCTGATTGTCCATTCTTCATACATTATACATTTAAGTTCATGTACAAATATATAATAACTTTTCAAACATTCAAAATATTTTTCAATATTTTTGTAGTGTTATTATCTTTAGGAGGTTCCAGCAATTAACACAGTTTAACCATGACAAATTATAGGCCATCATGGACAAAGTTACTTATCTTAACTTTATTAAATAAATTCTCTTTCAAAATCCAATCAAAAAACCAAACTCCAGCTAATTTAGACATATCTGCAGCACTACCTTGACATCTATAATTAAGTGCCATTCTTTCTAAGTCTCCTCTTTTATTAAAGAAACTTTTACATGTAGGCTTATAATATGTTAAAAAATCTTCTGTTTGATGAAATTTATGTTGTTTATATTGTTCCCACCATTGTTTATTAATAATCCTCTCTAATCTCTGATATTCATCAAAGACTTGATAATAGGATCTTCTACCAGTTATATCATTAAAATGAACATAACCATTTTTAATAACAATAGGTTTAATATAATCAAAATATTCTTTTAATTTAGGAAAAGCTTTCATATAGGCATTATAGACTTCATCTCCTTCTTCTCTAGATAAACCTAAATTCTTAGCAATAGTATCTCCAACTCCACCAAATAAAATAGCAAATTTAGCACCTTTAGCTTTACTTCTAAGATCAGGTCTTGTATGTTTTACTTCTTCTTCAGGAATATCTTTTAATTCCTTGGGAAAACATAATTTTGCAGTAAAACTATGACCATCTCTTTTTCTAGTAGTGTCATTATAAAAATCTATAAGTGCAGGTTCTTTAGACAATTGAGTATACATTCTATCTTCTTGTTGACTATAATCACAGTCTACTAGAATAGTATCTTCAAATTGATTAGTAAAACATTCTCTAGTAATTTTATCTGAAGGAATATTTTGAAGATTGATACTATTATCATCATCTTTATTATCTCCAGAACCACAAGAAGTTCTACCAGTACCCATTATTTGCCAAAATGTAGCATGAATTCTTCCTGTTTTAGGATTAATAGCATCTAAGAAGTTTTGTCCATATGTAGTTACCAATTTCTGTGCTTTCTTATAATCAATATACATTTGTATAAGAGGAGACACATGAACTTGTTTTATTATATGTTTAGCTTCTATAGAATCTTTCATTTTTCCTGTTTTCTTATCTTTAACTCTAGTATCTACACCTAATTCTTTAAAGATAGGAATAATTTGTTTAGAAGAACCCCAATTTAAACTACATCTTTTAGCTGCACTAAAAAGATCTAATTGCTTATTAACATATTTATCACCAAATCTTTCAAATACCCATTTGTTCAGAGCAAATTCCATATCTGATAGCTTCTTGGAATCTTCTTCCATTTTAGCTAGCCATTTCTCTTTATTAAGATAAATGCCACAATATTCAATATATGCCAGTACCTTAACAAATTTATTATCTAATTTAACAGCACCCCATAAACCATCTTCTTTAATTTTAACCATTTGAGAAGTCATTACAGGAATCAGATATTTAACATCATTGGCACCATATTCAATAACTTTATCAGTAAGACCTACTCTATTAATAGTTCCTCTAATAGATTTATTTAATAAGACACCACAATATTTAAGAACTAGAACATCTAAAGATTTTCTAACATAATTTGGTAATTTAACATCATCAAATCCACAATATAATACACCTTCAGCTAAATATGTGTCAAATATATTTTCTAGAATGATATTATGCTTATAGAAAAATTGAAGATCAAATTTTGCATTTTGTAGTACCCAAACTACATCTTTTCTTAATAATAATGGTTTTAATTTTTCTAATATATTAGGAGAATATTCAATAACAAACTGTTGATCAAAATCTCCAAATTGAATAGATAGTAATTCACAAGAATGTGGATCTAGTCCACTAGTTTCAGTATCTAAGGCAATAAATTTATGATTTTTAAAATAAGATATAATATCCTGAACTTCTATTTCTTTCCAAACACTACTTCCAACAACTCTTTTCTGCTCAGAACAAAAATGTATCATTATTTTATAATATAATAGTTACCAGACAATAATTCTCTCATAGTAGGATTCCAAGTAGTATTACCTGGAATCACTATAATTTCTCCTTCTTTTTGAAATAGAATTTTATCTTTAGGCCAATCATAATTACCTATAATTCTATCTTCATTAAGCATACATCTAGTAGCATCTATTATATTCATCCTAGGTTTAGGACAAACCACTTCTATAAATGACAGTATTTGCTCTCCTTCTTCATTAAATCTCTCCATACTATACTGTTTTTATATTTTAAATTTAATTGCATTTGGAAAATGAACAGGATTTGCATAGGAGACATCCATTATTGAAGACTAATTTATCTCCACAAATAGGACAATTTTCTCCACTTTTAGCATTATTATCAACATATTTAGCAATAGTTCTTGCTAATACTTTATGAAAAGCTGTTAATTCACCTTTACTTTTCTTCAATTGATCAATTAAAAAGTTAAAACCAACATCACTTCTAATAGATATAGATAGAATTCTAGTGATCATTTCTAATTGATCATCCATCACATCTATAAAGTTTTCTATAATAACTTTTCCTTCTTGATCTTGTAGTTGATAATATCCTTTTTTAATTTTAACAATTTTACCAATATCTGGTAATTTAATATCTTCTGGTGTAGGACATACAAATATTTCATATGGTTTACCTTCATAGAAGCCTAATGCACAAAGATAATTCTTTCCTTGAACTTTCATATTATGAATATGAGAAAGTAGCTCAGAAGGCCTCTTTGGTGCCTTTCTTGAAGGATCTTTAGTTTTATTATCTGTAGATACTAGAACACCACTTCTACTACCATCAACATATGTTGTCACCCCTTTTAGTCCCATTTTATCAGCATTTAAATAGATGTTTTCTACAACATCTCTACTTACATCTGAGGCTAAATTAATAGTTGTACTAATTGAACTGGTAGTATATTTTTGTACAATAGCTTGAATTTCTAATCTTGTTTGCCAAGGAATATCTGCTGCTTCATTATTATAATAAGGAGAAGATTTAAAGAGAGTATTAATCATACTCTTAGATAACTCATTAAATTTCTTTCCAGTCATTACTTCACAGAATTTCTGAAATCCTTTATGAGCAACTGTGAATACTTTAAATTTTTCTTTAGTATTAGGATCTATAAAATCATATTTCTCATCAAAAGCATTTACTTTAACTCTTCTATCATATAATGTTTTAAACACTGGTTCTATACCACTAGTAGTTTGAGTTAGTAATGATCCTGATCCAACTGGAGCAACAGTACTTAATGAAACATTTCTTCTTCCTAGTTCTTTCATTTTAGAAACTAGTTTAGGATAATTATTTATCAAGAATTCATACCATTGATTACTAGGTTTATCTTCTGGATATTCTAAATTATAATCATAGTCTAAGAAAGTTCCTCTAAGATAAGCTAAATCAATACTAGCTTCTAATTCAGCTTTAAACTTAGTTTCCATGATAGATTCTACTAAATAATGAGAATCTTTAAATGATAGATTCATTGCAGCAATAGTGTCTCCTAAGGCTGTAAATCCACATCCAATTCTTCTACCTTTTCTAGCTGCTTCTAGAACTCTACTCCAAAGTTCTTTTTCACTATTAGCATCTGAATGATTAATTATATTTTCAACATTTTTACATTCTAGATCAATAATATCATCCAGAAAGATTACATGTTCATATGCTATTTTTCTAAATAATTCATAATCAAATGAGGCTTCACTAGTAAAAGGATTTTTTACAAATGATAAAAGATTAATATGAGATAATCTACATGAATCAGCATCTCCTAAACTTTGCTCAGCACATGGGTTAACTCCAACAGGTTTTAATCTAGGATATACAGAAGCAGGATCATAGTTTAACATATTATCCCATAACAATATTCCAGGTTCTGCAGTTTTCCAAGCACTAGTGATAATTAATTCAAATAGATCTACTGCTTTTACTTTTTTAAAATAATATTTTCCTGTAGAATATAGCTTATCATATTCAAAATCTTCAGATTGCCAATTAATAAATTCTTCTAATCTTGAATTAATAGGCCATTTTAATAACCAATCTTCATTATTTTTATATGCAGAAAGAAGTTCTTTACTAACTTTAACAGAAACATTAGCTCCTGTAACTTTAGTTAGATCATGTTTCATTGTAATAAATTCTTTAATATCTGGATGTCTATCTGACATACATAACATTAAAGCTCCTCTTCTTCCATTTTGACCTATAGTTTTAACTGTAGTTGAATAATATTCCATAAAACTAGCAGCTCCTGTACTAGTCTTAGAAGCATTATTTACCATAGCTCCATTAGGTCTTAGATAGTCTAAATGAGTCCCAACCCCACCTCTTCTCATAAATAAATAAGCCATCTCTTTACCTTTGTCCATAATACCTTCCATCTTATCTTGTGGTCCATCAATCACAAAACAATTAGCTAGAGAGACATTATTAACTTTACCTAGAGATGCCATAATAGATCCTCCTGGTACAATATATTTAAAATTTTTAAACAATTGAAACCATTTATCTCTGATTTGATAATCATTAGATTCACATAGATCTCTTACATAATTTCTACCTAGATCAGAAAGTTTATCTATATTAATTTTTTTATTTATTAATTCTTTTTGATACTTTCTTTCTATAACAGCAATATTATAAGCTAACCTTTGATGCATATTATCAGGTGTTTTTTCATCTTCACCTGCATATTTAGACAAAAATACTTTAGCTGCTAATTCATCTCCCTCAAAATATTTCACACTACACTCTTCAGCTGTTTTCTTCATATCAATTAAAATTTAATTTTTTTCTAATATTTTCATCAAAAGATAGATCCATATCTCTAAGATAGTTAAATTTTTCTTCAGTAAGATCTATTTTAATTTTGTCTAAATCAGAAGGTACTACATAAAAACCTGCTCTAATTTTATTTTTCTCATTTTCATCTGTAGTCCAAATATATTTTAATTTAAGAAAATCTAAGTCTTTTTTAGGCTTATATTCTTTTAAAATAATGTTTTTAGCATCATCAGAGAATTCTTCTATTCTTTCTTTATTGAACAAACAAATTTCTTTAATAAACTCTTTAGGCATATCAAAAGAATATACCACACTATTACCATTATCAAGATGTTTCTTAAATAATTCATGGTTAGTCAAATAATCTTCATATTTTAAAAAAGCATTACTAGAATCAAATTTATAATGCAAAAGTAGATAAGAACCTACATATGTTACTTTAGTTAATAATTCTGGAAATTGTATTTTTACTTTTGTTGCTAATAATGGTAATAATAATTTTCTAGCTGCACTATTCATCTTCCCCTCTTACTTGTTTATCATTTATTATATAACAACCTTCTTTATTTATGAAATCATAACTAACATCAAAAATTTGAGACTCATAATGCCATTCAATTTCCTTTATTAGTTGTTTAATTCCTTTTTGTTTATATTCAGATTTTCCTATATAAAAACCATTTTCAAATGCAGAAATTCTATCTCTTTCTACAGTTAATACAGTAGGAATAGTTGCTCCTGTTGAAGGCATATAAACAAAAACAAAATCTAAGATTTCATAATCTTGATATTGGTCATCATTTTTTATAATTTCTTCAAGCATTTTATAATATAAAGTAGCTTGAATCCAATACCTGAATTTCCAGAATTGATCTACAAATTCATCTGATTTAACACTTCCAGTTTTTAAATCTATTATCTGGAAAGTTTTATTAACATGATCTACTACTAGTCTATCAAATGCACCTTTAACTTTGGATCCATTATATTTAGTAATAAGATCTACTTGATTAAATCCTTCTTGTCCTTCTAATAAGTTAAACCACTGTTGAGTTTTTGGAGAAGTTTTAATAGTTTCTACAATTTTTTCTGCAGTAGTCCACATAAATGGAGTTATTAAAATAGAATCTTTATTTTGCAAAACAAAATCTAAGTAATCTTTATATTTCCATATAGCTGCTACTTTAGTTGCTGGCTTCCATGTTTTATAAAAATCTTTTTGTGCAAAGAATTCTAATATAATATTGTCTGTTAATTGTTCTCCTGTTTTATTAATAAAATCTACACATTTATTGATAATTTCAGAAATACTACCAGAAGGCAATTCTCCATTATAATTATTGATTTTATATTTGTATAAATTTTGAGGAGATAATAACATATCATCCACTAATTTACCAAATATAATATAAGATTTACCATCAAGATCTTTTTTTGTTATTAAAGAAATAGGACCATCTTTATCATAAGATGCTATCTTAGAATAAGATAATGCCTTAGTTTCTCTAAATTCTTGTTCACTACAACTTAATCTGAAATTTTCCATTGATCTACTTTTATCCAAACACCACAATTCTCCTTATCAATAGAATACCATTTTCCTTCAATTTTATAAGGGACAAAGAATACCTGATTCATATTATCATCTTCAATCCATCCATTTTTAACTAATAAATCTGCAATAAATTGAGTTAAATTATGAAAATCACATCTTCTTTTACTATCCCTAACAAAATGAAGTCTAATAAACAAAGGTTTATCTATTTCTCCTACATATTCTCTAAACTCTTTTGATTTCTCAACAAAAATATCCTTTGTAGCTTTTTCATATTTAAAACAAAGAGGAGACTTAATTAAAAGCCCACTCTTTGTCATCATTCTAGAATTTTTGCTACTAGGAACATTACCTGGTATAAAAATTTCCATTTATTTTACTAATTCAATTTGTTTGTAATCATATGAATAAGCAAAATCATCTAGAATTTCAATGAAGCCACATTTATCTCCATAAGAGATTTGATGCTGTACTACCATTTTCATTCTATGGGAAATATAAGATAATAAATAATCTACAATTGTTCTATCTTTAAAACAACTAGAAATAATAGAATTAAGATCTACTTTAAGTTTATCACTAGAAGCACTCTTAATAATTTCATCCTGATGATTTAGCAGATACCACACTAGGGAATTACAAATATATACCCAAGGAATTACTTTATACTTATTTAATGTTGGAGTATGAATTCTAAATTCAATAGTCTTTGCTCCACCAAAAATAAGATTTACAAGATTTACCCATTTATATCTAGCATGTACTTCCCATTTTCTATTACCATCTCTATCATGTGGATGATTTGCTCCAAATCCTTCAAATACAAAATCTGGAGTTTCAGCATACATATCAAACAATTGTTTAAACTGTTTTTCTACATTAAGAGTGCTATCACAAGCATCTTTAGCTAGTTTTTTACAATAATCTTTATCTCCCTTCTTAAAAGAAGATGATGCTGTCATCATTGATGGAAACATAGCTAGAATTTGAGGCTCTAATGCTTTAAAATAATGATATGCTGCAACAACAAGTGTTTTATCTACAGTAGGAACTCCCACATGAACATGAAGAGAACATTGATGGTCAATATCACAATAATTTTGCAACACTTCACAAGTTTCATGTAATACACCAATACCTTCTTTACCTTTATGAGGAATTGTAGCATATTCATTTCCTGTTATTGAACCATCTTTTAAAGGAATTAATCCTAGTCTAGCACATTCTGATTGTGGTACTGAACCAGAACATGTTTCAAATTCTATTCCAAAAGTTAAATTTGGAAGATTAAACATACCTATCCTATTAGGAATGTAATTATCAGAATGATATTTCTTGAAATCTTCTAATAAAAATTTAGCTCCATAGTTATTTGGAAAATCATACATCCAAGAATATTTTCTATTTCTAATAGGTGTTTTGTAGTTAACACCCATACTGAGTTTTCCATTATACTTATAGATAAGATTTTTAGGATTAACATATATATCTGGATCAACTTCCAAGAAGCCAACTTCTTTTAAATATTTTTTATCAAATACAGGCATTATACCTCCAAGAATATTTACAGAAGCATTTTTAGCATAGTTTCTGCTAAAGAAACCATAATAATATTGTTGAGATAGAGGATCAAAATTTACAACTCCATAAATAAGAGAAGAAGTAGAACTTCTCATCTCTTTTTTCTCAAAATCATAATATCTACTTCTACTAGGAGCAGTTTGAGTTAAGAAATAATGAACTCCTTCTTCTACATTAAAATCATTCTTAAACATAAATTAATCCAATGTTTTTAAAGTTTTAGTCAAATCTTCAATAATTTCATTAGCTTCTTTAGTTAATTCAGAAAGTCCAGTAATATCTTGACATTCTTGTACAAACATCATAAATTGTTGTTTGCAAATTTCTATTTGTGCAAAACTTTCACTTTTAAGAGCTAACAACAAATCCTCATAATTATTCTTTACATCTTCTTTAAATTCTTCCCAACCTAATTCACCAAAATAATATTTAATGCATTCAGAAAGTTGAGTAAAATCTGTTCTTAACCATTCAGGACACAGAACATTTGTCCTATCAGATTTAAAATTACTATAGTAGTGAGACATACCTATTCTCTTACCTACATCATTAAAATCTGTTTTAGTGTTAAAAGTTTTATAAAAATCACTAATTCCTTTAGTGATTAAATAACTTCTTAAAGTGAATAAAGGACTAAAATAGCCTGTTGGGAATATATTTCCTTTTACTTTGAAATCATATCTAGTAAAAGCATTTTCTCCTAGATACAAGAAATTTTCAGCAATAAATGGTGTGATATAATCCACTTTTCCTGACAAAGTATAAATTTGTTGAGCCATTTTATAACAATGTGGATGGATTAGTATACCATCTATAAAGTATACTTTCCAATCTGAAGTATATTTGCTTGTAGTTATATATCCTAAAGGAGAACAATTATACACTCCATTTAATAACTGTTTCTTTTGATAATATCTACCTCTAGCAAATAAAATATTGTCACTATTATAGCAACCCTCAGTTGATTCTTTATCTATGTCACTTTCAAGTTTAGTTTTAGAAGGAACTATTAACACTGGAATCTTCTTATCTTCTTTCTTGGTATTAAATTTGTTACCTTCTTTATATCTTTCAGATTCTCTTTCCCAATATCTCTGATAAGCAACATCATCTTCATAATCATCACCATAACTTCCATAGCTATAATAATCATAACCATAAGCATTATGATTATGACTAGAATAAGTGGATACATAAGGTTTCTTTTGAAGACATTCACTCCTGTCATAAATAGTTTTACTTACAAGCTTTCCATTTTCAAATCTATATAAAGTATTAGGCTCTACAGGAACTATTCTTTCTTTATCATCTTTAGAATTATCTACAAAAGATAAAGATTCTTCTAAAGAAGAGAAATACCAATAATCTTCATCTATATTATACAAGAATAAAGGTCTTTCTTCATCTGTAGTTGTTGAAGTACTATAAGCTTTAGATTTTCCTCTAAAAATATATACTACATCAACTCCTCTAGAAATCTTTTCTCTAATATCATAGATAACTATGGCTGCTGCACCAATATATTCAGTTAGAATTTTAAATCCTTCTTTTTTAATTAGTTTGGCTAGAATTTTAGAATCAGTTTCTCCTTTAGATTCTTTAATACCATATTTTTCAGCTAATTCTTCATGATTCTGGAGTGTTCCATTATGAATCATTACAAAATCCTCCAATAAAACATTTTCCTGTTTCAACTGTTCTTCTGTTAGAGACTCATTTACTAATACTATAGGTTGAGCATTAGCTTCTGTATGAGCACCTACAGTAGCTTTTCTACAATGTCCTAAAATAACATTATTTTCTTTAAATACAGAATCATTTTTATAAGATAAAACTAAATCTCTATAAAGTTTTTTCTTTTCTACACCATAAAGAACTTTTCCTAGTAAATATCTTCCACAGGAATCTCCTCCTCTAGAATCATTAAAAAGTCCTAACACATTAAATTTATCCCAACTAAATCTTTTATTGTCTTTTCCAATATAACCAAAAAGTCCACACATAATATTATTTTAAATAATTAAACCATAGGAATGTTAAATGTCTCTACAAGCTGTTTAGCTACTTCTACATTTCCTCCCATAGCTGTTAAGACTTCATCTTTTAATACATCTATATCAATAGAATCTTCATCGTCATTTAAATATTTATTTACTTCTTCAATAGCTTTAAGAGTATTATTAAAAGCCCATCTTAATAAACTGTCATCTTTTAAAAAATATCCACTTAAACATCTATATTCCACACCATATCTACAATGCCTAAAAGATCCAGCTGAACCATATACTTGTCTTCTTTCATTCTTAGGCTCAATAATAACTGAAGGAACTCCTAAGAATAAATCCATAAATTTAACAATAATAATATTTAATGGAGCAATTGGATCTTTATATCCAACATGTATGTGAACACCAACTGTTCTTAATGTTCCTGGAAATTCTGCTGGTTTAGGATTAACTTCACCATCTTTCCAAGCATTGTAATCTTCAGAACACCCAATTTCTTTTGCTTGAGGATGTTGTAAATATTCTTCTTTTAAATGTCCATCTGGTAGATGCAATAATGTTAAATTAGGATCTATATGGCTTAGATGCTCTTGAATATATCCTTTCATATAGTTCATATGTTTTACAAACTCTTCTACATTATTAGTAGGAGGAATATTAAATTCTGCTAGAATATTATCTGTTTGTAAAGCATAACCTTTATCTCCAATAATATAAGGAGCATCTTTAGTACCAGGAATGAAAAGAATTGCAGAGACAATCTCTGCTTTTTCCTTATTATAAATAAATAGTTCTGGATCAGATCCAATTAAGATGTTATCTACTCTTTTCATAATTATTTTCTTATAATATTACCATTTCTTAATAATACAGTTACAAAGTTTCCATTTGCTAATACTTGAGCAACTCTTGCTTGAGATTGAGGAACTTCAAAATATTCTCCAGTATCTGGATTCTTTTTCATGAATTTAATTACTTCATACAAAGTTCCTTTTTCTAAAGTCATTGTTCCTGTATTATGAGAGAAATAAACTTTTTCTTCTACTATTTTTTTATCCTCTTCAGTTTCTATTTCATCAACTTCCCATTCTTTAGAAAAAGTTTCTTCATATTCTTCTCTATCAACATATCTTAAATAAGCTTTGAATTCTTCAATTTCAGCATTATCTATAAAAGATAGTTGAGTGTCTCCAAGAGATAATTCTACAGTTTTTTCTCCTGTATCTATTACAATACTTTTTATAGATAATGGATCTAATACACCATTTACAAATTCAAATGTTTGTCTAGTTTTAAGATCTTCCATAATAATAGAAGATATTTCAAACTTCTTCTTATATAAAGGATGTTTAGGATTAGTAATTTCTGCAATACAGATTTTAAAATTTTCTTTTGGAAGAACTCCTAATACACCATTTACTCTAACAACATTGGATTCTTTAAAAGGTACTGGTACTAATCTATTGAAGATATCTGCTTCTTGAGAATATTTATAGCTACTCAAAGCAGAAACTAACATACCTGCTGATAAAGGAGTAACATCTTTAATAACTTGTAAAATCATATTAAATTAATCTTTTTTTTTTGAATAAGTGAATTTTGATTTACTGTATTTGTAATAAGAACTTTTGTTGCTTTTTCATATGTTGTATAACATAAGAATTTTTTATAATCTGTTCTCCAAGGAACTTCTACTTCTCTATAAGCACAAACAAAGTCATACAAATAATTAGGGTCAGGATTCCAAAGATCTTTCTTTAAATTTTTAGTGTCTACAGCTACTAAATCTGGATAATCTGATTCTATTTGAGATTGATATGTTAATAAAGATTTATCTATATTAGTAACACTTCTAAATGTACCATTATCCATATAATAACCTAAACTTATTGTATCTTCTAGTCCACAATTTTCTTCATTATAGACTTTTAAGTTTAGATATTCTACTTTATATCCATCATAATATAAAGGAGAACATAGATCTTTGTCTAAAAACATTTTAGCTCTAGAAGTATTTGTATAGACCTGGATAAAATCCAGGTCATTATAAATATTTGAACTTATTAAACTGTTAAAGATAGAAAGATCTGTTCTTCTTATTACTGGATTTCTATAAGAAACAATTTTACTAGTCATTCTGTCTAAAATTAATTTCTTTCCATGAGAATGATTTAGATTTCATATATTCTAAAGAAGACCAATGTTCTCTCTTATTATCCTCATCTTCTTCTAATTCATAAGCTGCAATCCAGTCAAAATATTTAGAATATTTAGCTGCTGCATACTCAGAATTAGATAGTTCAGGAGCAGTATTCACTTCTAATACATAAGGAGAACCATCTTCTGTTACAACAACATCAACAGCTCCAAAATCTAATCCTAGAGCATTAAGAGCTCCTACACAAGCTCTAGTTAATCTAAGATCATTCTTAGTTGGTTCAGCACCTTCTCTAAGATTTCCAAATTTTCCATAATCATCCCATCCAACAACTGTCCATGCTTCTGTATTTTGAGCATGATTCCATACTATTTGATTAGGATCTTCTGGTCTAGGTTTTTCTAACAGAGCAAGAATTTTACTATGAGCTACATGAGCTCTAAACTCTTTGACTTTAGGAACAAAGTTACTATAATAATGATCTTTTTTATGAACATTATAGTGAGCTAAAAATTCTTCCCATGTATTGAAAGTATAAAAGTTTTTACCTTGATGATGAAGTAAAGGTCTCCCAATAATAGGAAATACAACCTTAGATCTATCTGTTTGAGGAGTAATGTTTAATGGACAAGGAATTTCATTTTCAGCAAATAATTTTCTAGCTAAACTCTTTACTGAAGCATTTTTTACTGCAGAAGAAGTGTTGTAAACAACATTTGCTAAATCATCTACTTGAATTCTATTTCCCCATTTAATCAAATAAGATTTATCTAATAAAGAATCTATATTCTTAGTTTTAGTCATGGTAATATTACCATTTTCATCTTTAGAATATACTTCAAAGATATATCCTTTAGATTTCTTTAATTCTTTTCTAATAACTAGATAAGCATTTGTATTTTTTACTTCTGCAAATACTTTTTTCATTGAAGGTCTCCCACCTAATCCACACAAAATTACTACTTTTTCCATATTTATTTGTTTAATAAGTTATTGTCAATAAGTTGAATTAATCTTTTATGAAATTCTCCAATTTTCATCATTTCAGGATGTCCTTGGATTCCTAAACATTTTACAGGATTATTATGTTTGTCTTTAAAAAATAATACTACTTCAGGTTCTACTGGAGGAATTTGTAAATATTGTTCATCTTCTCCATTAATATATTTAGTAGATCTTCTTTCAGTACTCCATGCTTCAATACTATAATTCTCTTTTGGCAATTCAAAAGGATATACCATTTGATGATGTAAAGAAGTGGTAATACATTGAAATCCATCTTTAAAAGTAATATTATGAGAGCATCCTGCATGATTAGATACATCTTGAATAACTCTTCCACCACATAGACCACAAATTAATTGTAATCCTCTACATATTCCTATCATTGGAATGCCTAATTCTACTGCTTTTTTAAAGACTTCAATTTCAACTTTATCTCTATGTTCATTTCCCCAATATGTTCTTGAAACTTTTTCTCCATATATTGAAGGGCTAATATCTGCTCCACCAGTAAACATTATTAGATCAGCTTCTAGAATATCTCTAGTAATAACAGCTTCTTTATAAAAATCTAATAACCAATAAGCATATCCTACTCCATAGTCTCCAGCTATATAAATATTCATTTTTTAGATAAATTTAATTTTAAAAGTTTTTCTAAGAAAGTTTGTTCATCTTTAATATCTACAATCTTTGATATCATAGAAGATAGTTCTGTACTTTTAATTGTAGGAAAACAATTAAACATACTAGAAGGTATAGACTTACTTCTTATTTTTTCTAGAAAATTTTTGACATTTGGAAGTTCACAATTATTAGGCCAAGCACTATGACCTTGTCCTGTAAGTCCTCTTTTTGCTGCTTCTAGATATAAAAGTTCATAGAAAGTAAAATGCTTAAAAAGAAAAGGTTTAGTTTTTTCATATGATAAAACACTATTTAGAATAGGATTAAATGTGTTTTCATAACTTATTCTCACTAATGGTCCAAAATGTTTAAAGAATAATTGTCTAACTTCAGAAGGTAGTTCTATAGGTTTACTAATGTCAAAAGTAGCTTGATATCCATCCAATGTATTTTTTGGATAGAGTTCTTCATATTTTTTTAAAGATCTATTTATTTTTCCTAATCTACCTGGAGAATCTGCAATAGCACAAAGATAGTCATAATGAGTATGATAATCTTCAAACTTTACTAATGGACATCCCATAATTTCACCTATATAATTAAGATATTTTTCAATATCTTCTTTAGAAGTGAAAGTGTTGTTAGTAAGACATAATTTAGATCCATCTGTAAAAATTCCTACTTTAACAAATTGATATTTCTCTCCCTCTGTCTGTAATTTAGAATTAAGAGAAGAATTAAATGCTCCCCAACAAGGACTTACAGTATAATGATAATTAGTTCCTTTGTTAGAAACTCCAATAAGAGATGTAAATAAACTCATGATTCTTTATTTGTTGATAATTTTTTATGTTTAAATTCTGTCCAATCTCCACTTTTTACAACTTCTTCTTCATTTGTAATCTTTAAAGGAGATAAATAATAAACTAGATAGTCTTCATCTTCAATTTTAATATATTTCTTAGAGTAGAAATCAGGATATCCTTCTAAGATATCTAAATTTCTTGCTGTTTTGTCATCTATTTTATACAGTTCAAATACTACTAGATTATTTTCTTTTGTAGGTATTAGTGCAGGAAATCTATCTGACATAGAAATCATTTTAAAAGGAACTTCTACACTAACAGTTTTAATAAAGTCTGAATGAGACATTAAATAATGATTATACAGACCTTTTCTTAAAGAGCCATATACAGCTACTTTATACTTGTTTTCCATTTTCTATAAGTTCTTTAATTAATTCTTTAGTAACAGTTTTTCCAAAGTCTCTATGAAAATCTGAGATATCTTTAGATTCAAAACCATCAGGTATTTCTACTTGAATTAAGTCATGAGTCTTAGCAATTTCAGATGCATACATTCTTCCCCAATTGTGAGATTTGTTAAAGTCATTATCATACCATATAAAAACATTTTTAAACCTTTTCTTTAGATCATTGATTTTTTCTTTAGAAGGATTTCCAGTTTCACTTTGCATGTTAACAGAAGGATAACTACTATTAGACATAATACACATGGAATCTTTTCTGCTCTTAGTAAGAATTACAGTATCTCCAGAAATAGGAAGATGATTATACAAATCCCAAATACTGAAAGGGATATTAGAAGTCCATTTAGCACTTTTACTATAAGGTCTGTATATTTTATAATAAAATTTTGAATAATATTCTGTATATGCATAACAATAGTCTTTTGTGCTAAATAATTGGTTGTATTCTCCATCAATTAAATAATAATGTGAAATTGGATAAACCCCAAACTCTGTTAATCTTTTATGATCTACTCCATAAGTTTCCCAATATTCAATATCCTCTAAGTTAAGATCTCTTATTCTTATTTTAATTTCATATTCTTTCTCTTTTGGTGTGTAATTAAGTCTATGACAAGCTATGTTAGATTTACATTTTACATCTGTTTTAGAAATTAATTCTGAAGCATCTGCTAATGTAGGCAATTGTAAAAAAGATTGAATCAATGAAACTATATCTCCATATTCTCCACTAGCAAAATCTTTATAATAGATCTTACCATCAGGATTATAATAGATATAAAATGAAGGATGATTATCTTCCCTTAGAGGACTGTTGATTAATTGGTTTACTGGTAATTCTCCTAAGAAGTAAAATAATAACTTTAATTCATCTTTATTTCCTGTTGTTAGAGGTTTACCAATTAACATATCTTAATTAAAATGGAAGGTCATCATCATAAGGATCTTCTTCTTTCTTTTCTTCTACTTCTTGTGGTTTAGCTGGTTCTGTTGTGTCAATTTTATATTCTTTTAATTCAAAAGGATTCTCTCCATAGAAAGCATTAGATATATCTGAAATATCTGAAGCTAATTTACTATAGTCTGTAATCCAATTTCTTAAAGTAGATCTGTTATAAACAGTTTGAAACATTTTACCATCTTTACCTTCTCTAACTCCACATAACACTTTAAAAGTTTGTTCTTTACCTTCAGCTAATTTTACTAGTTGATGTAACTCTTTAAAGTTTCCTTTAAATAAAGCTAGTACATCCTCTATTTGACAATAAGCTTGAGTAAGATCTTTTTCTACTTTTCCAGGTTGTGGTAGATTAAACCAATTAGCAATAGTTTCTACAACACTTACTTCTCCTCTATAAGCTAATCTCAATCCTTCTGGTCTAAACCAAGAATATGCAGAAGTATCTTTAGCTTTTAATTCTGCAGGTGTAATCCATGTAGAATGGCCAAAGATATTTAATACTTGTACTTTTCCTGAAGTTTTACTTGTCCAAGAAGATTTTACAATAGTTTGTTGGAGTCTAATAACTCTTTCTCTAGCTACTGCATCTTTTACTTTTAACCAGAATACAATATCTACAGTATCTTTTTCTCCATCAGGAAATTGCTGAGTCCTAACATAAATAGGAGGTTCTACTTCTTTGCCAATAATTTTTTGTAATGTTTTCTGATCTGGGTTGATTGCTATTACTTCCACAGTTGCTACCCCTACTAAAGGAAAAAATCCTTTGCTTTCTTTTCTTTCTCCAATCAACATAATTATTTATTTTTATCAATTAATAATTTAATACAAGTTTTAAAACTTTGAAGATAATTTCTATATATAATTAATTCTTCTTCAGGTAAGTTATAACATTTATTTTGTTCTACTGTACAAAATTTTCTAGAATATTTATATAAGTCACCTTTTATAGTTGCATAGTTGAATCTCCAATCTTTAAAAGAATGTTCTTTACATTTTTCTATATCATATATCTTATAAAGATGAAGCACTCTTACAGTTAAAGGCAATGCTCTTTCTACATTAGCAACATATACATTTCCATTATTGTCTACTAAATGCAAAGTATCATTTACATCAAAATTTAAATTAGAAGTTCCTCTTGCTTTCATAATCTATTTCTTCAAACTAGGATATACTCTATCCCAATAAGTTCTAACCTCTCCATTTTCATCTGACTCAGAAATAGTTATTGTTTGACCACTAAGATAAGGACATCTACTGCCTTCAGCACCAGAAAAAGATAGATTTAGTTTATTACCATCTCTAAAAGCATAAGCTATAGCATCAACTTTAGATGCATATATATCTTTCACTTTACCTGTTAAAGCAATTTCTCTAGTATATACTTCTTCTGATAAATTTTGGGCAACATATTTATCCTTAACATGACAACAAAATATAGTTTTAGGACTTAGCCTACAGATATTATCATATAATCTCATCATTACATCTCTAGAATGCATATATCCATATCCTTGAGGTAAAGCTGTTACTTTCTCAAATCTAGGATCTGATGGAGATAATTTAGTTTTCTTATCTTTCTCATCTCTATTATATGATTTACCTTGAGGTTTATCCATATATTCTAAAGTTCCAATAATCTCAGACCATTCATCTAATCTAGTAGTTGTGTCTATAATTAATGTTTCATATGGAGGAGTATATATACCTTTTTCTTTATCATATCCTTCTTTCCATATAGCTCTAAGAATTTCCATGAATTGTTCATATTGTTTTTCTAAAGGTAAATGTGTATCTACTTTAATTTTAACAGCATCAACAAAATCACTTCCATCTTCAGTATCAATAATAAGACTATTAGGCAACTGAGAAAAAATTGTTGTTTTTCCAGCTTTTGGTAAACTATAAAATAAAAGCCTTCTTGGTTCAATAACTGCTTTAGTAATAATCTTTTTTGGTAATTCTATCATAATCCCTTTTCTAATTTATAATTTCTCATTTTTTCTAAGCCTATATAATCATCTTTTTTAGGTAATTCTTTTATTCTACCAGTTTTTCCTTCTAATAGAATAGAAATATTACTATCTCCTTCAATATTTCTAGAAGCAACTATATGTACACTTCTATAACTATTTCCCCAATCTTTTAAGGAATATCCAAGATGAGAATCTAAATTTGGATAGACATTAGGATTTAATAAACCAATTACAAGATTAGCATCTTCTGATAAATTACCAGTACCTTTAAAATCAGCTCTTGTAGGAGCTAAATTATCTTTAGATACTTTTAATCTATCAATATTTTCAAGCTCTCTATTAAACTGTGATAAGACTATTATAGTCATTCCAAATAGATTTCTAAGAAAAACAAAACCTTCAGATAATTTATCTATATTCTCTTTTTCTGATAATCCAGGATTTCTTTTACATAATGCTATATGATCAACAATACATATAATCTTTTTCTTAGGGTCATTAGGAATATATCCAACAATCCTTTGTTTAGTGATTTTAATATTGAATTCATCTCTTTCTACTATATTTTCTCTTAACACCTTACCATTTCTTTCAGCCACTTCAAACATTATATTAAATATACTGCTTGGAGTTTCTTTATCTTGGTAAAATGTAATTAATTTAGGAGAATCTTTCTTAGGTATACCATTTTCATCTAAATCTCCAAATAATCTCACAATATCTGTATCATAGATTTCATTTACTAGTCTTAGATGTTCTGGTGTTAATTTATCTTTACATCTTCCTAAGATATAGTTAGAATCACAATAAATTCCATATTTAATATCCATGAAGTATGCTACCCATTTAGCAATTTTCTCTACCAAATCAATTTCCATTGAAAAATAGTGATATTCAACAGGCTCATTCTTTGGTAAAATATCATTAATATATGGTTGTAAGATAAAACAATTATCTAAAAATGCTGTTTTACCTGATTTAGGTCCACCACCTATTACATAATAATATTTCTTTTGAACTCCATGAATATAAGCATTTAATCTAGGTAAACCTATGTTTAGACCTTGATTTAAACCTTTTAATCCATCTTCTACAGCTCTTTTAAAAATATTATCTGTCATATACTAGTTTCTCTAACTCTATGTTCAATAACATTACCTTCTTTAATTGTTTCAATCTCTTCAGCTAATCTAGATATTTCATTTTTTTCAATAAAATACACTAGTAATTGCATATACTGCATATCTCCATATCTAAAAGAATCTACATAGTGTTTAGTAGCATTTAATATTTCCTCTTTTGTATATTGAGGATATTTAGACATAAATCTTTTTAACTTGACTACTACATTAGCCAATGTTCCTCTCCATCTATAAATAGTTCCAGGTTTTGCTCCTTTAGGAAACATTTCAATCATTTCTTTAGCAAGAGAAATAATCTCATCTGATTTAATAGGACTATTTCTAGTAGAGACTAATTTCTGTCCTTTAGTTCTTAATACTATTTTACTATCAAGTATCTTTATGAATAAGTTCTCTTGTAGCTTTAATAGATCATCAAAACTCCTTTCTACACATTCAGGAATTAAGTTAGATTCTACTGTAGCTAATAACATAAATTGATTGACTGTTACTCCTGCTTCTACCAACCTCTCCAGTCTCAATTCCATATTAATCCTCCTTCTCTAATTCTTTCAAGATCTTATTAGCAATAGCAATTCTCCTTTCATATTTTCTTCTAATAATTTCACTTACTAGAAAAATAGTTGTCTTGGGAGGAAGTTTTAGATTAATTAATTCAGTTAGACCCCATACTTTGTCTTCTAATGTTTTTACTTGTAATAACTCAGCAATTCTTTTTGCATTTTCTTTACCTAATCTTACTACTACTCTTACATTAAAAATGTCTTTTCCATAACCCTTCATATCTTCTTCACATTTTAAGATTGTTTGATTTTAAGTTTCTCTCTCCATAAATATGCACTTTTAATGTTAAATAAATTATTATTTTTCTGGTAAAGCTAGAGATAATTGTAATGCTCTTGCTTCTGCTTTATCTATATGTTCTACTAAAGAACTAGCTTCTTTTACAGTTCTTTCTATTTTAGCATCACATAGAGTATCTCTAATCTTCTTTAAATGATCTTCATTGTAATCAGAAATAAATATTTTACTATTAGGAGTTCCATATATTATGGCTAACCTATAGTTTGTCCCAGTATCTACTATATCTTCTATATAATAAATAAGTTGAGTGTTTAACACTTCAGTTTTAATTCTACCAATTTTAACTGGCTTACTTTCTATCTTTATTAGCATTTTCTTCAATAATTTTGTCTAAATAATTATTTATTATTTTTATTGTTTTATCTGGAATGTCTTTTAAATCTTTATTTTCTTTAGCATATTCTAATACAGTTCCTATTCCAAATATCTTATATAAAGTATTAGTACTTGGAGTAATAAGAACTAATATAAGAAAGCATATGTTAGAAATAAATGCATTTCTAAGCCACTTTTTAGCAGATTTCTTTTCAAAACCTTCATATTCTGGATTTGTATAACTCCACAACATTGCTAATATTGAAATACTGGCTATTGAAGATATAATCAACAATAGAATGAAAATAAATTTAATATTATCTGCACTTTCTATTAAATAAATTGACCAATAACTATTCATCTTCTGATTTTTTAATAATTTGTAAATTTTCTTTATTTACTAATTGCCACCAAATTATAGCAAGCACAACATTTACATATAATAGAAGCTCATTCACTTTGACTTTTTTCTAAATAATTATTTACTGCTTTAATGAAGTTTTCAGGCAACTCTTTTACTTTTTCATTTGTTTTGCTGTATTCTATAACAGTTCCTAATCCTATTATTCTATAACAAGACTTTGTAGAAGGAAGCAATGTTACAGACAATATTAGTACTGCCAATATTGGTGTTATCTTTTTAAGATGCTTTTTAGCAAGTTCTTTTTCTTTTTCATCTCTTGCTATAGAAGCAACTATTAAGAACACAATAAAAAGTATAGACACAATAATTAGTATTATACTTAACAAAGCAATAAAGTTGTCTGCTTGTTCAATAAAATAAAGTAACCAGTAACTATTCATCTTCTGAACATTTAATAATTTGTAAATTTTCTTTGTTTACTAGTTGCCACCAACAAACTAATCCATCTAGATCATCATTCTTAGATAACAACTTAATAATTATACTTTCAGCTTCTACTAAAGAATCTGCTTCTCCAATTAAATCTTTCATACCACCTTTAGGATAAACATTGGCACTAAAAAAGATTAGAATCTTATTCTTCATAATAATTTTTCTTTAAATAAAAATTAAATACTAACTTATATCCATAAACTTTATCTATATTCTTTATGATAGTGAATAAGAATGTATATCTTTTAAAGATATAAAGCTTATTATCCATGGTAGAAACTACATGAAATTTAGGTTTACAAATAGAAAGACAAGAAAAAGGAATTGCTAGTATAAAATTTTTCAGATCATAAACAGTATTTGTATTCCTTATTGTTATTTTAGTTTTATGTTTTATTAAATCTCTTATTCTATTTATTGAAAGATAATCTCTAGCAAACAAAAGTTCATAATAATAAGGAATTCTCCAAATAGTAGTTTCTATCTGAGAGAAGTCATATGTATCATTATCATATTTCCAAAATTTATCATGAGCTTTTTGCAGTTCATAAGCAATATTCTTTTTAATAGAAGCATGATAAGTGACATACATTATCTCTCCAATAAGTCTATCTATAATAAATATTTTGTTTTGGAATTTTCTAGCATATGTAGAATTCTTTGTTAATTTCCTCAAAGTCTCTAAATATTCTATCTCCAATATCCAATGATAAGACAACTTTCTCAGAGTTATCCAACAATTGAACTTCTTTAAGATAAAAAATATTATTTTCTTTGTCACAGATATAGGTGTTTATAGTATATAAATCTATTTCTTCTTGAATAACATAATTTACAAGAATAGAATCCTTATAGATTTTACTTTTAGAATCTTCTAGTGCTTCTTCTAGTGTAAATAATTTTCCTCTCCAATATAACTCTTTCCCTCTTATTATATATACTCCAATATTTTTAGAAATTTTTTTTTCAGCTTGTTTTTTCAGATTTGAATAGTATGAATAGATTTCTTTACCAAGAAAACTTCCCCAACCAATACCATTATCAAGTGAAAATAAATATTTTTGAAGCTCTTTTTCTTTATGTATATTGAAAATTATATAATAAGTGTGGTTATTTTTAAATTTAATATTCATAAGGAATAATATGTATTTGATTTCCTACTTCTGTTACTTGATACATCTCTAAATAACTAGAATGTTCCCAGTAATCCAGAGCTTCTTCTACAGAATCAAAATGTCTAACTTCATCCCAGTTAGTAGAATAAATATTAGATTGAGGAGTTTTAAAGAATCTAAAATCTCCATTATTAAATCCTAAAGGCCTTTTCATATTAAATAATTACAGTGTTAAATTTACTTTTAATAATTAAAATATTTTTTGGACTAAGTCCTAATAATTCACATATTTCTTCTTTAGTGATTATTTTTTGTTCTCTTTCAATAAGTATTCTCCTTAAATAATCTTCTCTTTTAGCAATACACCAACTATAATTTCCATATTTAGCCCATTCAGAAGAACCAGGAACAGATCCATTAAATTTATAATCATTAGAAATAACATAAATTCTACCATCTTCCATGTACAAAATACCATGAGAGACAGTTAAACCACCTTCTGTGTAAGTTATATAAGCTTTATCTTGTCCAACTTCTTCTATGTAATCAGACAATTTCTTTAATAAAAATTCTATCATTTTTTCTTTGTATTATAAGACCTTCTAAACTTTTTTACTTTGTAATTGTTAATCTTTTCCTTAGATTGATAATTTTCAAAATAATCATTCTTTTTTCTAGCCATGATATTTATTTTAGTTATTATATCTTTTCTTCAGTTCTTTCCAATCTTTTATAAAATCTGAAATAACACTAGGAAGAGTTGAAATTAAGAATATTAATACTGCAACTATAAAAGCTATAATTTCATATCCTTCTACAATCTTTCCTTGAAAATATATTGCTGAAAACAATAAAGATCCTAGAATAATAGAAAAAATAATATTAACTATTACTTCTGTAATAAACTCTTGTAAATAAATTTTTTTTATAGGATGCATAATTTAAATATTTATTATTCTTTTAGATAAAGGTTCAAATAATTTAAAATAATTTTCTCTATCTGTATAACCCATAGCTCCCATACAAGATTTTCCATAAACTTGTATTAATGTATCTTGAGGTAAATCCAAGAGTTCTTTAAGTTCTTCTTCTGTGATAGAAAATACTTTTGGATTATCAAGAAAAGCTAAACTAGTACAAACTTTCCATCCAGGAAGTTCTGTAAAAGAATCATAGCTATGAGGAAGATTTTTTAAACCTTTTCTATATGAATAAAGCATTTCTTTATGATCCAACTCTTTTATCCAATTAAAATAGAATACAAATTTATTTCCATTAAGATATAGATGTCCAAACACTTTAGTTAATACAGCTTTTTCTCTTTCTTGCTGCATATTATATATATCAATTATATCCTTAACATATAAAAAACATCTTTTTCCTAAAATATCTTCAACTTTCATGTTTTATTTCAGAATAAAGTTCAACAATTTCTTCATTGATAGGAATTATATCCCAGTTACCAGAATGTAGTCTATATTCTACAACTATAATTGCTAGTTTGAGACAATTATTTATCCATGTATCACTAACACATTCTATCTGTGTTACATTCTTTCCTAAAAATGTCTTTTTTTTGAAAGCTCTTATTGGAAGATTAATTTTAGGGTTTTCTTTATCATAAAGAATATAAGTTTTTTCATCTATATTAGATAGAAAATCAGCAAGATCTAGTACAGCTTGAGATTTATTAGAGATAAAGACTTCAATATTATTTTCTTTTGCTTTTTGCAAAAATTCTTTTATTAAATTTAATTCTTGTCCTAATTTTATATCAGGAAATCCTGAGTAAAAATTTCTCCATCTATTACCTAAAAAATCTTTATCTGTAAGCCAATTTAAAAAAGAATCTGATAAAGTTTCTTTTCTTCTACAAGGATCATTCCAAAGTAGTTTATATAAATCTATACCTGACACTTTACCATCAGGCAAAATTAGATTAGAACCTGTTACATCATAAGATAAGGTTATAAGTTTATTTTTATTTTTAAAAGTTATTTCCATCACTTGATTCTCCTTCACAATAAGTTAAATTTTTAATTTAATTTCAAAATCTGCTAGTTTTCTGAGATCACTTGTAGGAACTTTAACTATTATATCTCTAGATCCATTTCTTCTATAAGGAATATAAAAGTCATAAGGAGTATCATATACTAGTTCTTTACCTTTAATTTTAGCTTCTATATAAGGAGGTAATTTATTTGTTTGTACATATATAGCTGTTTCTTCTGTTGCAAATATTACAAAGTCTTCTTTACCATATATCCATCCAGGATTACCTCTTACATTTAAAACTTCAATCCAATGTATAGTTCCATCTAAAGGACCTGTCGATCTTCTAGCTCTTTTTAATGCTTTGATGTCATAACTAATCCAAGGACTATCAGAATCTTTTCTCCACCAAAAATCTATATGATTAAACATATCTTCTTTTCTTGATGCTTTTTTAATTTCTCCTTTAAAATAGTCTTGATGAATTTTCATCATAACATCTTCCCATTCTTTACCATATTTCCATGCTTGTTGCTTTGTTACCATTTCTACCCTTCATATCTCCACTCAATAAGGTAACTAAAATAAGATTATGTGGCATTAAACATTAGTTATCTAAATATTCTTCTATTATAACTTTATCTGTAATTACTTTTAAAATTTCTATTTCTGTATCTTCTCCAGTTTCATAGTCAAAATCTTTTTCTAGAAAAGAATAAATCTCTTCTTTACTATAACACCAATCAGTGGCTAATATATTAAAACAACTTTCATCCCAAAGAATTGGAACTATAAATATTTCTTTTTTATGATTTTTACAGATGAAAATAAAAATTTTTCTTTCACCTTCTAGTTTATCAAAATCTATTCTTTTAAATTCTTCATATGTCATAGTAATTCTTCTTCAAATTCTTTTATAATAGAATTTAGTAAATAAACAGTTTTAGGAACAAAACCATATTCATAGTCTAAAAATTTTAGTGCATCTTCTTTATCAAAACTTCTATCTATTCCTGGCAATAACAGATAGTTGTTACAAGTTTTTTCAACAACTAAATAAGGTCCTATTCCAGCATCACAGACATTTCCTTTAAGAAGAAATAAAATACTTTCTCTATCTACACTAGGAAAGTCTTTATTTAAGAATTCTTCTACAGTCATACAAAAGCAATTTTGAAATTCTTCAGAGAAAAAAGTTGTACATTCTTAGTTTTAGGATCTTGGATACTAATATAGTGAAAATGTCTTAATTCTTTTTCTTTTGTATTGTAGAGATGTTCTTTATCTATTTGTACTGTAATAGAAGTATAAGTTTTCTTTCCAGTACCTATTTTTATAGGTTTTATATCTTGAATGTATCTGAAACCTTCAGTCACATCTTGACCTATTCTAAAATTTTTATATTTGTCTGTTAGACAAAACACTTTGAGTTGCTTTTTCATACTAACTTTCTTTAATTTCAAATAGTATATCATACATTCTATCAAAATTACTACTATTAACCCAACATTTAGAATTATCTTCTATCCAATAAATTTGAGCAGTAATAGATTTTGAAAATAGTGTAGTAGTTTTTTTTAAAACAATAATTTCTAATTGTTCTCTAGTAGTTTTTCTTTCTACTATATAATGCTTATCTTCTAATAAATCTTTTAATCCAAACATATTTTTACATAAATAATAGGCTCCTCTGTAGAGATATTATTTTCTTCAAGTAATTCACTAAAGTTAATAGAAGTGACTCTTTTTAAAGATTTTACAAATTTAGAATTAAATATTCCTTCATACATATAATCATGACCTTTACTTTTCTTATATAAAGAATAATTTTGTATTATTCTTTCTTTATAAGAATCTGGTAGAGTCATAGATATTAAATGTTCTCCTTTTTTTTAAAGATTCTAAAGTTAAAGGTTCTAATGATAATTTATTGAAAGCTTCAAGATCAATTTTACTATCTAAAATCTTAATATATTTTGTATTTACATGTAATATAAGTCTCTTTATTGGCTTTTGAGAATTAAGATTTTTATAATAATAAAATCTTTCATAGAAACCTTTTCTTTTTGAGACAATATAAAAATCCAAGATTTTTGCTATACAAGCACAAATACTTCCTATATATTGTTGATTGTTATCTTCTGCAAATAGCTTTGGAGGAGATACTTTTAACTTTAATTTTTTATATGTTATAAAAGGTTCTTTTGTAATTGATGATAGAAATTGTCTGTGAAAAACTAAATCTTTTAAATGTTTTTTGTTCACTAAATAAAATTCAAAACTTTTCATGATAATCTAATTATATTAGTATCTAGTTCTTCTAAAATAGCTTTTAAGTTGATATCTCTAACACTTTCAGAATAACATCTCATTACTATTGCTTCATTTAAAGTTACTAAATAATCTGTGAAATTAGAATTAATTTCTGAAGTTAACATTAAAAAAGTCTCACATGGTTTTTTTAATAAAAACCAAGTTTTATTATTTACCAGTTTAATTTTATTAATTTTAGTTTCAAAAAGAAAATCATTTTTAACCTTATGTGGTAGAATATTTCTTAAAAGTTTAGTTTTAGAACAAATTGGCACTGTTAAAAGATAATAGTCTTTAGATATTTGATAAAGATAAGATGGAGGATATGTTATTTCTCCATAAAAAACATTAGTAAGAACTTCTTTTTTTGTATTGTAATGCAAATGTGATTGTATAAAAAAGTTTTCAAATTTAGTACTAAAAACATTCTTATTCTTTCTTTTAGGGCTAAAGAATTCTTTAAGATTTAAAACATATAATGCTAACATTTTATGAGATTATAATGATTAAAGGATCTACTTCTTTTTCTTCAAGAATTTCTTCTATTCTACCATGTACATAACTAGTTATATTTTCATAGGATGAAAAGAAATCTCTTCTAAGTTTTTCTGAAAGATTTTTATCAAAATGAATTTGTTTATATTGAGCTAGATTAAAAACATCTATAGCATTGCAATCATAACTTTTATTCTTGACTCTAAAAACAATATTTCTTTTTTCTTTGTCTTGAAAATAACTATCCAAACTAGATTTTAAGACTTCATATTCTTTTATATAAAGAATTTCATCTTTAGGAATCTTTGGAAAGATATTAGAAATATCAACAGATGAAGATTCACCAAAACCTAAATATTTCCTAGAAAAAGATATTAAAGCTTTTGAGTATGCTAGATACCTCCTACAGGATACTGAAAATATTCTCATGTAAAAGTAATCTGTATCCTTTTTTTCAAGAATATTTCCTTTCCAAATTGCAAATGAATAGAGAGGAAAATATATCCACTCATTAGGTCCTATCTTTTCCTCCCTATAATCTAATTTTAATAGTTTATTCCTATTAAATAATACTAACATATTATTTGTTTTTAAGTCTTCTTTTTATTTCTTCTGTAGAAACTTCAACAAAACCATAATCTCCTTTCTTATCTTCAATAATAGGAGTCTCTTTCCATCCTAAACAATAATTAAAATGTGGTTTTGGATTACTAAAATCCATCATTTTTAAATAAGCTTCTTTTTTCATAATAAATAATTTAAAATTTCTTTTTCTTTAGTTCTCTATGTTTTAATACCTATGACATTTATTAAAAGAAGTAATAATAGAAAAATAATACCTATTATACCTCCAATAGAAGGAGGATTAGGATCAGGTCCAATATCTGGCCTCATATGAGGCTCAATATAACTATTGTCAATACTATCATCCACAATGTATTTATTGTGCTCCATAAATGTAAAGTTTTAAATTTATTTTCAACTATATTAAATGCAGATAGCATAGCTTTTTCTAAATCAAAAGGTTTCATAATTAGTTTTATTTTTACTTCATGAATAAATCAAATGATGATTGTACTTCTGGAGGACTTTTTCCATCACTCATATGTATGCATACTTGTTCTAGATATGGAGTTGAATGTAATGCAACTATAGAATATTTACTTATTCTATCAAAACAAATGATTCTTACATCATTACCTATTCTATTGCATACAAGTTTACCTGTCTTAGCTTCTTCTAGATTAAAAGGTTTCATATTCTATTGATTTAAATTTTGATTTCAGTATAAAATTGTAATAATTCATTTGTTTTCATCCATTTAATAAATCTAGAATCAATAATCTTTATACATTTAGCTCCATAATTATTATTATAGTATGAATTTTTCTTGTCTGATCCTTCTATATACTTAGTACCTTTTGGGATAATGGCTTTGAAAAGAAAAGTATTTGGTAAATGATACAGTGTTGTTTGTTTAGCATCTTTTTCATTAATGTAACAGTGTATAACACCAAGTGTTATTGATGTTTTAGAATCATATTTAATATTATTATCAGCTTCAATATTATGATTTATTACAGGAAAATGAGCATAAGGTGTATAGCAGACATATTTATTATGAAAGCAATCATAACAAAATTCCAATAGTTTCCAACAAGGAATGTCTTCTTCTGCTATTTTAAATTTTGTATCTTCTTTAATATATAGACACATAGTTTATTGAGTTTTAAACTGAATAATAGTATCTGTTTTTACTAATACAGAATCTCTATAGGTATATTCATATTTTACTTCTAAATTACCTCTTAGATATTCTAGATGAGATTTTTCTTTAGGAGTAGTTAAGGCTATTAACCATCCAAAAATTAGTATTATAAATATACTAATAGATATCTTCATAAGATGGATTAGTTTCTTCTAATATTTCATATATTGTTTTAGACATAGGAACTTATTGATAGTTTAGTATTTTCAGATAAATCTTTAAAATTAAAATCTTCTATAGGTACTATATATTCATATTCTTCTGAATGTGATTCTGAATCATAGCATCTATCTCCTTCAAGATATTTTCTTAGAGACCAATCACTTCCATTATGAGACACCATCATGAGATGTTTAAGTGGATATTTGCTTTGTATAAATTTTTTTGGTTGACATATTCTGTTTCTAGGGTTAGTTTATCTATTGGTGCATAGTAGTTGGTTTCAATATTTATTTGATCTCCAACAGCTATATTTAGATGCTCATCTCTATCTCCCTTTTTAAAAAGTATAAACTTTCCTGGTGATGGACACCATACTATTCTTCCTAAACCTAAATCATTTTGATTAGATAGTTTGTCTTTGTAAAGAAAATATGGATATTTTGCTTTAAAAAATTTCTTTTTTATTGTGGCTATCATGTGAATTAGAATTTAAAAGTATTTTGAATATTTAACTTCAAAAGCTATATCTATAGAATTAGAAGATAATATTATTTCATCATCTATTTGCAATGATACTGATAAATTATCTCCTTCCATATCTAAAGTCAATTTAGCTTCTTTTAAAATTTCTTTTAATAAAGCTTTAATTTCTTCTTTATCTTTCATTTTAATTAAGTTTAAAAATTTTGTAGATGTTAAAGATAAATTTAAATTTATGTCCTAGATGTTTATTAAGAATTTAGAAAAAATGGAATAGCCATATTTCAGACTATTCCTTGGAAGATTAAGCATCTACTTCAATATTTTCTTCTTGCACCTCATTTGCTACATAATCTTCTTCATTTACCATTTCAGTGGTCTCAACTAAGAGATCATCATAGTTAGGATCATTCTCATTCATACAGAAATATAAGTTTCTGTAAATGGGTAATCCTTGATGTAAATGAATTTTTGCAGGTGTTCCCTTTTCTTCATTTGCAGGTGTCATTTTAGGTTGTTGAACTTTATCTTCAGTTTTCCAAAATGGTTCACCTACTTGCTCTCTCACTGAGATTCTACAATTAGGCCATATAGTTGTAAGATTAGTACCAATCTTTAAATCAAACATTTCCATGATTTCTTTATCAATGGACATTCTGATGATTCTGTTTTGCTTAAATAAAGCTGATCCTCTACTGATGATAGCTTTACTTTCAATTCTAATTCTTACAAATTCTGGATTGTTACTTTCACCAAAATCTAATCCATTTTCTTCATCAAAGGGTACTATGATAACCCCAGCTTTCTTCTTTGACATAATTTTTAAATTTAAATAGGTTAATAATATATGGAAGATAATAAGTTTTTAAGGAAAATGTGGTATTTTAAACTTAAAATTAAGAACTTATACCACAAAGTTTTTTGAGAATGAATAAACCAATATAAAAATGACAAAAACAGAGAATAAGGTTTTAGCTATCTTTATTCTAAGATTGAGTAGGTGAGAAGTTTGGAGGATTGAGAGAGACATAAATGCTCAATATGTAATCTAACTCTCTCTTTCTCAGGTAAATTACCCCAATGTTTAACTTTATATCCTTGTAAAGGAGATTCTAAAGCATTAACAATAAAAGTGTATGGTAAAACAGTATGTTTAATAGCTTTACCATAAACAGGTTCTTCATATATTACTTCACTAGTAATATATTGTTTTTTACCATGTTTATCAAGAACAGGTTTAATCTCACCAGTTTTTTTATCTCTAAAAGATTTAAGTAGAGAAACAGTTTTAGTTTTAATATCCTTCCTTAGAAGAACACTCCCTTCTAATTCCATAGTCAGGGAGATTTGAGAATTTTCTTTAATCATAAACTAATATATTAATGATCCAAATCATGATCACCAAATGTTGATAGAAGATGTCTGTATTTTATTTAAATATAATATTATAATAGGTACAGGTCTAATTTTATATTATATATAGAATTAAAACTGTACCTTGTTGCACATAGTTTATTATATTATATACATCTAAGTGCAACTTAATACATCCTTTTCAAGGATTTCTAAGTGCAGCACATATAAAATAAGCTCCTGAGACATTTATGTTGAAGGAGCCACTAATTATCAACAATATTCAAAAGTCAAATATCATTTAAATTTAATTTTACTATAAGCCTCAGCAATATTATTACATCCAAGACTAATATTAACAATTATATTTGATTTATCTTGATCTTTCAATATATTAATATTTTTAATACTAGTATGTATTTCATTCAATCTCTGCATCATAACCATTAATTCATTAGTTATATGATGTAATTTAATAATTTGATTAGTTCTATCCATATATGTCTAATTTTTATATGTCTTTACAAGCTATATAAAACAACCTTTATATGTGCTTACTGTATCATATAAAACAACTTTCACATGTGTTTGTAAAAACATATATTAAAAATAAATTTAAAAGTTAGTCCCAGATGTTTTTATAATATTATTATATAAACAATAAAATAAATTATCTGGGACCAAACTAGGACCAAAATTATATAACTAAACAGAATTAAGCCTTGTTTAATTTATAATAACCAGTTACTTTAACTGCATTCTTATCTACTTGTGTAGTATGCATCCAGCTAAATTTAAACACACTATAACCTAATGAAGCTAGTAATTTAATTGCAGCTTCTTCATCTAATGTAATATTAGATTTAGATTGTTCTTTAGTAGAACTAGCTCTATCAGTAGTTTTAGTTTGATATTCACTTTTACCTTTAAAAACTTTAGTGAAACCATTTTGTATAGGACTTCTACCATATTCCATATATGGATTACATTTCATAGAAATTAAAGCCTTAACAAAACCATCTTTGATTTCATCATATTTTAAAGTTAAAGCTTGGTCATAGTAATATTTTTTATTCTGTTTATTTAGTGTAAACACTCCAACTCTTCTAAGAATAGGAAACCAAGCTGTTTTATACTTTATTTTCCTTTCTTGAATATATTCAGTGAAAGATTTAGGAGTGAATTCATTTTCTGTTAAACTGTTTAAGAAGTCTTGAATGATTGATAAACTATTATTCAATGATTCTGTATAAGCTCTGTTTAGTTTCATGATAAATAAAATTTAAAGTTAATAAATATAATTAAGTCACCAATGTTTGAATGATGATGTCTGTTTTTTATTTATATTATATATTATATTATATATATTATATATTATATTATATATATTATATATTATACTTCTAATATACTATTCCCTAGCTTTATATAAAATATTGTTTTATATGGTTTACTGTTACATATAAAGTACAAGCCATATAAGATTTTCTTAATATGTTTTTTACACTACATATAAGTGTTGTTACATATAGTTTATGTATAATATAGAATCTAAGTGTAACATATTTATTAGAATATTATTTGGATTGTTAGAATATTTAGGTGTTTGTTAAAAATAGTGTTAAAATTTTTGCACCAAAACAAGTTTGGTGCAATATTTAATTTAATATACCCAACAATCTTCAGTAGTATCAGACAAAGCAAAACTACATCCTACTTCATCAAAGTATTGATCTTCTTCTTGTTCAATTATTTCTAATTCTTCCATAATGATAACAAATATTGATGGTTAATAACATAAGTAAAATCCACATTATAAATAATAGCCAATGAATAATAACATTGTTGTTTATATATTCAATAGCTGTCATATAAGCTAATGATTCAATTAGAATAAGTATGATACATTTCTTCATAGTATTATATTTAATGTCCAATGATTAGAATAAGATTATGTTTTTTATTTCAAGATAAATCTTATGAAGACTTAATCCCCATTGTCTCCATAAGAAATACCTTAATCTATTATTAGTGCTCTAATTCATATCCTCTAAGCACCATTAATGATAGTTTTACTGTGCTTTGTAACATTTCAATTTCACCATTCTTGATGTCTATCACTCTATTCAATCTCTCAATTTCTGATTCCAATTCTTTGATTTTTTGATCTAGGGTTCTGTCTAAATTTTCTATAATCTTTTGATTTTAAATTATTAAACATATTTCCCCAGCAAATTTTCTTCTTCTATTTTGATGGGGGGATACCATCAATCTCCAATAAATCTATGGGGATGTTTGTTATTGTAGTACTCTCTCATACACCCATCTCAATTTTTTAATTTCCCAACTTCCAAATTTCAATCTAAATTTGCAAAATCAAAAATATTATATTATCTTTGTAAGAAATTTTAAATATGAAAGCAAAGGAAGTAAAACAAATCACATTTAAAGGTAAGAAATACCTAGCTATTTTAATAGACAATTATTATTATAAAGTAGATAATAACAGTTATTTAACCTATAAAAAGATATGTTATAGTAAAGAAGAGATAGTAATAACAGATAATGGAGAATTAAATTAAAATGAAATCAGATATTATTTATAAAATAGGAACAGCAGAATTTAGAAAAAGATATATAGATCCTGCTATTAAAAGTGGTAAAATCACTTATGATTATAAGTTAAGATATGGAACACAAGCTTTTAGAGAAAAATGTATGGAACATGATAATATTGCAGATAAATTTGATTTTAGCACATGTACTTTTGAAGATTATACAGAGACTGGTAATAAAGTAATTTTAGAGAAAAAAAAATTGATAAAGATTCAATAACTATCAACTACAATAGACCATTTACTGAAAAACATGTTATAGAATCAGACTATATAGACTATGGGTTATTACTTAATATATATTTTGATAATCCAGAAGAAAAATTAATAAGATTTAAAACAAATATAAACTCTAAAGGTTTTGAAATATATTCTTATCCAGAATATTTTAACACTTATTGGTATACTGAAATGTTTTTAGTTGAAAATGGTAATGAAGATTATCCAGAAGAATTATTTATTAAAGAAATTAACATTTCAGGTAGTGCAGATTTTAATGAAACTTTTTATTTTGAAACTTCTTTAAAGCAATTTAGAATTGAATGTTTGATATATGCTAGTGGAAGTCTTAATGATTCACTTGATAACATTAAAGATGCTATAATAGGTCTTGATACAGTTGGACCTGGAGAAGCAATAATTACTATAGAAAATCAATAAATTTTTATAAATTTATTTGGAATAGTCTAAAAATAATATTATCTTTGTATTATTGTTAAATTAAAAAGAAAAATATGATACAATCAATTTATATTGAGTTTGTTTTAAACAAACATAATAATACAGCTTTAGAAAGAGCTATTAGAAAAGCAGCTGCTAAAGAATACCAGAAGATGTTTAAAGGAACTAGAGTTAGTTATATGGAAAGATTATTTAATAGAGTATCTTAATTATGGAAACAAATAATTGGTGTGAAGAGACTGAGCCTGTTTTCTATTGTACCAAGTGTTTAAGCTTACATATTAAGAAAAATTCATATATAAGGAATGGAATTAAAAATGAAGGAAGTATATGTTGTAAATGTGGTTCTTTTAATATTAAGACTATTCCATTTAATAAATGGGTTAAATTAGCAGAAGATAAAGGTATTAAAGTAGAGAGGCCAGCTAAATGGGCATATAAATTAAATTTAAACATAAAATAAAATAACATGGAGAAGAAGACTAAAATGCAAGTAGTAGATAAAGAAGAAAATAAAAAAGTAAAATCTCAAGAAACATGTGAGGCCAATACATGTAAAGATGAAGGTCCAGTGCCATTGATGGAAGATGAAAATCCTGTTGCTCATATCACTAAACTATATGAAGAAAATAAATTTCTAAAGCAACAGCTTCATAATATCTCTAGACTAGAGATTATCTTAGAGGTTTTAAAGATTGGTAATTGGGATGAACAGTTTGAAAGCATACTAAGGAATGAAGTAAAAAAAGCTTTTGGATTACATGATAAGGAAAATAACAATCAAGAGTAATGAAGAAAATTTTCTTAGAAACTATCTAAAAGTTATCAGACCTATTAGTAAATTAACAGAGGGTGAAGAAAGAGTTTTAATTGTTTTAGAGAAATTGTGTAGAATAGAAAAAACAAGAAACTTATTTAAAATTGTTAAACTCAATAAACCAATAATATGTGAGCAGCTAGGGATTACACAAAGATCTCTAGCTACTCTTTTATCTTGTCTTAGAAAGAAACAAGCTATAATTGATGGGGAATTAAATCCTAGTATAGTTTTATTTGATGATTTTTATAAATATGAAGATTTGACACTAAAACTAGAATTTAAGCATGAATAATATATATAGAGAGGCTTCTAAGAAATTTAATATTACACAAGCTCAAGCAGAAAACATCTATTTAAGTGTTTTTAAGTTTATTAAAAGCACTGTAAAAGAGTTAGATTATAATAATATAGAAAATCAAAAACATTCTTTTATTTTGCCTCATTTAGGTAAAATAAGAGTAAATGTAGAAAGAGTAAAAAAATTCACAGAATTATATAAAGAAAGAACAAATGGAGAAGATTGTACCTATTCATAATGCTATTATAACCACAGCAGATAGATATACTAAAGAAGATATTGATAAAACAGAATCTGGATTAATTCTATTAGACAAACAAGAAGGAGTTATTAAACTCAGACAAACTATTTTAGCTTTAGGAGGAACTGCTAGTAGAGAATTAAAAGTAGGAGATGTTATTGAAATTAATCCTAAAAACTATATTAGAAGGGAACAAAAGAAAAAAGCTTTTCAACCTGATCCTTCTAAAGAAGAATATAGTTGGGAATATTATTTAGACTTACCTATTGAAAAATCAGAAGATAAAGAGATTCTTTTTCTATATGATTCAGATGTTAGATATAAAGTAGTAACAGAGGAGGCTTAAAGCTTCCTCTTTTTTTGTTTATTATGAAACTATTTAAATTAGAAAATTGGAAAGTAGAAATAGCTCCAGAAGCATTAACTATAGTAGACTTTAAGGAGTTAGTTAAAAGAGATAAATCTAAAACAAAGGAGAATGCTATAAATGAATTATCATTTATTTTTTTCTTTTGTGATAGTAGATCAGATTATCTTTATATAGATGATCCTACAGAAAGAATGGAAGCCATTAAGACAGATTTAAATCTACCTAAAAAATGGAAACCAGATGAACTTGTAACTAAAGCTATGAACACTTATCTTAAATTAAGTGTAACTATTTTTTCTACAGCATTAGATGATGTTAGAGTCGCTATTAGAAAGATAACTCAGAATTTAAGAGAGGCTGATTATAAAAATATGGATGCTAATGAAATTAATAAATCTACAAGTTCTATTAAACAAGTGGGACCTTTATTAAAAGAGTTTAAAGAGCTAGAAAGAGAAGTACTAGCTGAAATTGAAGAAGACTCTATTACATCTAAAGATAGAACTATTCTAGACAGTGGATTTAAAGCTTTTAATGATATAGAAACTTTAAAAGGAATACAAGATGGTAACTAATGCTGTAAATACAGAATTAACTCCTGAGTTTCTAGAAACATTAGCTAAAGAAGAAAGAACAGAACTATTAGACTATTTAAATAATTATCCATTTATAAGATGGATGATATCTCCAGATAGACCTTATGCTAAAGATCTAGAAAGAGATTCAGAAGGTAAAATTATAGTTAATGTAGTTAAGCCTCACATATTAGAGAATATGGATTATTTTAGGAAACCTGCATTAGCTTTTAAAAAACATGGTAAATATACTAATTTAAGACCTAATGGTAATCCAAATAGTCCATATATGAAATGGTTAAGAAAAGAAGTTCTTAAATGTTGGTATGGATGTAAAAGACCATCAGATGGTGAATGGATTACTGGTTATCATTATTTTTATTTAAACTATTCTCCAATAGAAAGAGCAACAGCTAATATTAAAGATACTAATGCTGTAAATAGGGTTGTTGATTTTCCTGATATCTATGATGGAGATTATATATTCTTTCATTATATAAATCAAGCTAGATATGGAGGAATGTATAATGAATATAAAGGAGGTCAACATTCAGCTTTAATAGCAGCTAGAGGAAAAGGAAAAATGCTTCCTAACTCTACTATTGTATATACTCCAAATGGATATAAAATATGGAAAGATATACATCCAGGAGATTATTTATATGGAGATAATGGTAAGCCAACAAAAGTCTTAGAGGAATTTAATCATAAATCAAAACCAATATATAAATTAACTTTAAAAGATGGAAGGATAGCATATGCTGGATTAGAACATCTTTGGACTATAAAATATGGAAATAAATTACTAACAGTAGACACACAATGGATTATAGAAAATGGTTTTGGAAAAAGAATTATTAAAGGAAAATGTCATAAACCTATTGAATGTAGAGCTTTTTTGCCCATTAACAAAGCAATAGAAATTCCTTATAAAAAAGTTTCTATAGATCCTTATTTACTAGGTTTAATTTTAGGAGATGGATGTTTAGGATATGCTAATAGTAAAGGAGTATTATTTTCTTCTACAGTTAAAGACCAGAAAATTTATGAGAGTTTATTAAACACTAAAATTAGAGAATATAAAGATAATAATTGTTTTATAGAAGATACAGATATAAAGAATAAATTAATTGAATTATGTTTATACAAAACAAAATCTGATAATAAATTTATTCCAGATATATATAAATATAATTCTAAAGAGGTTAGATTAGAAGTTTTAAAAGGATTAATGGACACTGATGGTTCTGCTTTTAGTAATGGTATAGAATACATTTCTAAATCCAAACAATTAGCAGAAGATGTACTTTGGTTAGGAAGATCTTTAGGAATAAGAGGAACACTCACTTCTAAATTTGTAAAATATAAAGATGAGATAAAAGAGTATTTTAGAGTTAGATTTATAACTACTAAAACTATTTTTAAACTTCCTAGAAAAATAGAAAAAATAAAACAAAGAAATTCTAACTATCTAAAAAATCAAGAAAATTATGTAGCAATTACTTCTATAGAATACTCTCATAATGAAGATGCTAAATGTGTAATAGTTGACAATGATTCTCATTTATTTTTAATGAATGATTTTATTGTTACTCATAATTCATTTAAAGTAGCATCTATGGCTACTAGAAATTTTATCTTAGGAGAAAACAAAGAAGTATGTGAAAAAGTAAAATCTGTTGTTGTAGCTAGTAATACAGAGTATTTAAGAAAAGATGGTACTCTGAATAAGATATTAGCTATGACAGATTTCTTAGCTTTAAATACACAATATCCATCTAGTAGATTAAAATCTTCTAATCAAGAAATGCATTGGATTATGGGATTTAAGGATACTAGAAATAAAGATGTAGCTTTAGGAACTAGAAATGAAATTATAGGATTATCACTAAATAATGATTCTGATAAAGCCAGGGGAAAGAGATCTCATTTAATGATATGGGAGGAGTTTGGTATGTTTCCTGGTTTTATAGATGCATGGAATACTAGTAGACCTAATGTAGAAGAAGGTGGATATTCTTTTGGACAAGCAATTGCTTTAGGAACTGGAGGTACAGAAGGATCAGATTTTAGTGGTGCTTTAGAAATGATTTATAATCCCTTAGGATATAATGTTTATGGAGTTCCTAATATGTTTGATAAAGGAACATCAGGAGGTTCTAAATCCATTCTCTTTATAGGAGAGTATATGAATAGAAAAGGATGTTATGATAAAAATGGAAATTCAGATGTTATTAAAGCTGTTTTAGAGGAAGTCAAAGAAAGAGTATTTATTAAATATAATTCTACAGATCCTTCTACTATAGCACAGAGAATAGCTGAACATCCTATGTCTATTCAGGAAGCTGTAATGAGAAGAGATGGCACATTATTTCCTGTAGCTGATTTAACAGATCATCTTAATTATATAGAATCAAATAAAATAGAATGGCATAGAGGTCATTTAGTTGGAGAACTATATCAAGATCCTGAAGGAAATATTTCTTTTAGACCAACAGATGATGATCCCATTAGAGATTTTCCCTTAAAAGATAATAGACATAAAGGAGCATTAGAAATATATGAATTACCTAAAGAAGTTAATGGAAAGGTGCCTAGTTATAGGTATGTTGGTGGTATTGACCCTATTGATGATGATCATAGTACAACTGTATCTCTTCCCAGTATATTTATCCTTGACATGTTCACTGATAGGATTGTAGCTGAATATACAGGTAGACCTGATTTTGCAGATGATTTTTATGAAATATGTAGAAGATTAGCTATTTTCTACAATGCCTCATTAAATTATGAGAATGATAAAAAAGGTTTATTCACATATTTTTCAAATCATCATTGTACTCATTTACTATGTGACACTCCAGATATTTTAAGAGATGTAGAATTGGTAAAATCTTCTATGTATGGTAATAAAGCTCATCCATATGATCAATTAGTTTATACCCCTAAAGGTTTACAAAAATGGGAAGAAATTCAAATAGGAGATTATTTATTTGACACTAAAGGAGGTATTACTAAAGTAATAGATATTCCATTTAGTAATAAAACAGATATTTATAGACTAACATTAAAAGATGGAAGAACAATTGAAGCTTCTAGTAATCACTTATGGAAAGTAATAGATTATAATGGACTAATAAAAGTAAAATCAACTTTAGAATTAAAGGAAAATCTTACTAGAAATAAAGGTAAATATAAAGAATCTATCTATTATATTCCTAAAAATGAAGGAGTAGAATTTAAAAAGCAAGAAATTCCTTTAAACCCATATTTTTTAGGTCTTCTTCTAGGAGATGGAACTTTTAGTTGTATAACTAAAACTCAAGTTAAATTTGCTTCTTGTATTTCTGATATGAAAGTTTATATGAATATCTTAGGGTATAAATATAAAACTTGGGATGATAGACATCATAATATTTATTATGATAATATTAAAGAAATAATTAAAAGTTTAGGACTTATAGAGACAAGATCTAAAACAAAATTTATTCCAGATATCTATAAATACAACTCTAAAGAAATAAGACTAGAACTTCTTAGAGGATTATTAGATACAGATGGATATTGTGATAAAAATGGAAATTGTAATTATTCTTCTATTTCTAAACAATTAGCAGAAGATGTATTATTCTTAGCAAGAAGTTTGGGTATAAATGGAAATATTTTAGAACAATCTAATAAATATGGCCCTATTTATCTTGTTAGATTTTATACTGATATTAGGCTATTCAACCTTCCTAGAAAATATCAAAAACAAAAAATAACTAAAACTAGAGCTTTTAAAATAGGAATAACAAATATAGAATATATAGGCCAAAAACAAGCTAAATGTGTAACAGTAGATTCAGAAGATCATTGTTATCTAATAGGTGATTTTGTAACCACTCATAATAGTAAAGGTACTAATTCAGGAAAACAAGTAAATGCTTATGCTAGAAGACTTATTAGAGATTGGCTATTAATGCCTGTAAAACAAACTAAAGTTGAATTAGATGAACATGGTGATGAAGTAGAAAAAATCACTACTGTTAAAAATTTACAAAGATTGAGAGGGATAGCTTTAATAAAAGAACTTATAATGTGGAATCCTGATATAAATGCAGATAGAGTTTCTGCTTTAGGTATGTTAATGATTATTAGAGAAAATAATATGAAATATCTTCCAGGAGAAGGAACATCTATTGGTAAAAAAGCTAGAAAGAATTATTTAGGTAATGATCCATTCTTTACTAGTAATTTTGCTAATAATTCTTTTTGGTAATTTAGCTATAAAAAACTCAATTTTTTCAAATAAAATCATATAACTTTTCTTAAAAAGTTATATATTTGCAAAATATTAGAAACAAATAAAATATGGAATTAACTATTAGTGGATTTCCTAACCAGAAATTACCTTTTTCTAAGAAAGGTAAAGAGTGGAGGAAAAGAGTTGTTGATTGGGCTGATAAAAGATCCTACTTCTTTGACTCTGTTGTTAGAAAAGCTTTTATTAATAAAAAAATCAATTATGATTTAATTAATGGAAAGCTTCATCTAGATGATTTAAAGTTAATTCTAAATCCTGACAATATCAAAGCCTCTTATATTCCTAGTAATATTCAACACTATCCTATTATGAATAGTAAATTGAATGTATTAGCTGGAGAAGAAAAAGAAAGAAGATATGAATTCAAAGTAATAATTACTAACCCTGATGCTATTTCAGAACTTGAAATTAAAAAAAGAAAAGAGCTTTCAGAAGCTTTATCTTCCCTCCTAGAAGAAGCATCACAAGATGAATCTATCTTGGATAAAGAATTAAAATCTCTTTCAGATTCTTTTAGATATGATTGGTCAGATATAAGAGAGATAAGAGCAAATCAATTATTAAATCATTATTATAAAGAATTAAAACTAGATGTTAAGTTTAATGATGGTTTCATGGATGCAATGATTGTTGGTGAAGAATTATACCAATGTGATATTGTATCAGGAGAACCTATAGTAGAAAGACTTAATCCTAGAAAAGTTCATGTATTTAAAAATGGATATTCTAATAAAATAGAAGATGCAGATTTAATAATTTTAGATGACTTTTGGGCTCCTGGAAAAATATTAGATTATTATTATGATGATCTTTCTGATAATGATGTTAAAAAGTTAGAAGAATATTCTCCTTTTGCTGATTCATCTGAAGGATTAAATTTATATGATGATACTAAACTATTTGTTCCAAGATTCTCTTATTATGATGATAATAATATTGATTTAGATTTTGCTTTTCAATCTGGAACAACTACACCTTCTTCTAACTATTATGATAATTTGGGTAATATTAGAGTATTAAGAATATTCTGGAAAAGTAAAAGACTTGTTTTGAAAGTTAAGAAATATGACTTAGAAACAGGAGAACCTTACTATGACTATTATCCTGAAGATTATAAAGTAAATGAAGCTCTTGGTGAGGAAGCTGAAAAACAATGGATTAATGAAGCATGGGAAGGAACTAAAATAGGTAGAGATATTTATATTAATATCAGACCTAGAAAGATCCAATACAATAGAATGTCTAATCCATCCAGATGCCATTTTGGTATTATTGGTTCTGTCTATAATCTTAATGAATCTAGAGTCTATTCATTAGTAGATATGATGAAACCATTTCAATACATGTATGATGCAGTACATGATAGATTAAATAAAGCTATTGCTAGAAACATGGGTAAAATTGTTAAATTAGATTTAGCTCTTATTCCTGATGATTGGGAGATAGATAAATGGATGCATTTTGCTTATGTTAATGGTATTGCTGTAGTAGACTCTTTTAAAGAAGGTAATGTAGGTGCTGCTACTGGTAAATTAGCAGGTTCTCTTAATAATAATAGTTCTGGAGTTATAGATGCTGAAACAGGTAATTATATACAACAGCATATAGCTTTATTAGAATTTATTAAACAAGAGATGTCTAAGATAGTAGGTATTACAGATCAAAGAGAGGGAGCAGTTCAAGCTTCAGAAACTGTTGGTGGTGTACAAACATCTGTTAGACAAAGTACTTATATTACAGAAAGACTATTCTTAATTCATGATGATGTTAAGAAAAGAGTACTAGAAGCTTTATTAGAAACTGCTAAAATAGCAATGAGAGGTTCTAGTAAAAAATATAATTTTATTTTAGATGACTTTTCTAGAGAACTTGTAACTATTAATGGAGATGAGTTTGCTGAATGTGATTATGGTTTAGTAGTTGATAATTCTATGAACACTTTAGAATTAACACAGAAATTAGATACATTAGCACAAGCAGCTTTACAAAATCAAGCTTTATCTTTCTCATCTATTATTAAGATTTATAATAGTAAATCTTTAGCTCAAGTACAAAGAACTATTGAAATTGATGAAGCAGATATTCAAGAAAGACAACAACAGCAACAACAAGCTGAACAAGAATTGGCTCAGTCTCAATTAGAACAACAAGCTCAAATAGAACAAGCTAAATTAGATCTTGAGAAATATAAAATTGATCAAGATAACCAAACTAAAATTCAAGTGGCTACTATATCAGCTTTAGGTTATTCTGAAGATAAAGATGTTAATAATAATAATGTTCCTGATGTAGTAGAAATGAATAAATTAGCATTAGAAGAAATGAATGCTATGGAAACTAACTCTTTAAAAAGAGAAGAACTTAGAATTAAAGAGAAGGAAGTTGAAACTAAAGCTCAAACTGAAAAATATAAAGCAGATAAGAGCTTAGAAGTTGCTAGAGAAAATAAAAATAAGTATGATACTAAAACCAAAAAGACATGAATGAAGGAATTATAATGGCTGTAGTAACTCTAGTAACTAATACAATAACTTACTTTGTTACTAATAAATATAAAAGAAAAAAAGAGTCTTTTGAAGTTATTAAAGAGTCTAGTGATTACTATTTAAATACAAATAATGCTCTTCTAAAAGAGATAGAAGAAAGATCTAAACAAATTATTGAATTAAATGGTAGAATAATTATCTTGGAAGAAGAAAATAAATCTCTACAAGTACAATTAAAAGCTACAAAAAAGATTTGTGAAGATAATGCTAAAACTATTAATGAGTTAAAATCATTAGTAGAATCATTAAAACATTTGAGTAAATTATAAAATATTAAAGGAGAAGAAGAATGAATGATGTAGATATTTTAGGTCTTAATGATTTTATGGAAATTCTTCCAGATGAAATTGAAGAGACTGAAGAAAATAAAGAAGAAATTGAAACTTCAGAAGAAGAAACTGAAGATAAAAATAATACTAGTGAGGATGATAATCCAGGGGGAGTAGCTAGTGAGGATCAAGAAGCAGAGGAGGAAGAAGAACAAACTGTTGAGGAAACAACTTCTTCTCCAAATCTCTACAATACCCTAGCAAATGCTCTCAAACAGGAATCTGTCCTCCCTGATCTTGATCTAGAAAATAAAGAATTAAAAAGTTGGGATGATTTCAAAGATGTATTTAGAGAATACATTGAAAAAGAAGTTGAATCCAAACTAGATGAAACTGATAAGTTTATCAAGAAAGCTATTGAGAATGGAGCAGATACAAAAGAAATTTTGCAATATAAGAATAGCTTAGATTACTTAGAAAGTTTAACAGAAGATCAATTAAAAGAGGAAGGACAAGATGGTGAAGCATTAAGAGCAAATATTATCTATCAAGATTATCTTAATAGAGGAATGTCTGAAGAAAAAGCTAAAGCTAAAGTTAAAAAGATATTTGATAGAGGAGATGATATTGATGAAGTATTTGATGCTCTAGAATCTAATAAAGAATTTTTTAATTCTAAAATAGAAGAAATTAATGCAGAAGCTGAAGAGAAAGCTAAAAAATTAAAGAAAGAACAAGAAGATTTTTATAATGACTTATATGATTCTATTTCTAAAGATAGAGAACCTATTAAAGGAATTAAAATCACAGAAGAAACATCTAAGAAAATCTTAAACACTCTCAAAAAACCTATTGCTAAAGATGATAATGGAAGACCTTTAAATGCTGTTCAAAAATATGCAAAAGAAAATCCAAAAGATTTTCAAAAAGTTATAGGAACTCTATTTGTATTAACAGATGGTTTTAAAAGCTTTGATAAGATTATGAAAGCAACTAAAAAAGTGGCTAAAAGAAAAGCTGTTGATGATTTAGAAAGAGTACTTGTTTCTCAACCTATTGGCTTATCAGACAATCCTTTACCTTTTAATTCAAAATCTTCTGGTATCTATGGAAGAGATTGGGATATTGTCCTTGATTAAATATTATAATAATTAATTGAATAAAAATGATTGGAAAGTATGTAATGAGAGAAGCCAAGACCTTAAATGGTTTGGTTTCAGATAATGCTTTGGCTTCTATTTTTCAGAGTGCCCCTCAAAAAGCTTCAAATCTTATGATTAAATTACTCTATGCAAATAGAGGTATGTCTCTTGAAAGAAATTTGATGAGATTCCCTGTTAAATATTTTGAAACAGATGATGATTATACTTGGGAACTTATTGGTTCTTCTAGGAGAAATATTGCTTTGATTGAAGCTAGATATAATGGTACTGTTGTTGAAGCTGATGACTTTAATGTGGGTATTGGTGGATCTACTATCGAACTAGTATTCCCTGAAAACTATTTCTTTGATGGTTACATTATTGTGGGTGAAAAGAATGAGGAATATCCTTTTAGAATTCTTGAAGAGCCTAGAGTAGAAGGTACATATTATGTTTATAAAGTAGAACTTACAGGTAAGAATAAACAGAATGGTTGTCCTGGTGAAGAGCTAGTTGGAGGTAAAAGATTCTCTGATGAATATGCTCCTGTAGAAAGAGAGATGAGTAGAAAAGTTGGTGATGTAAGATATGCAACTCCATTCTCTATGAGAAATGAATTCTCTACTATTAGAATTTCTACTAAGGTAGCTGGAAATAAGATGAATAGAAAACTTGAAACTGGTATTCCTGTAATGACTAAGGAAGGTAAACTTCAAGTTAATAAAATGTGGATTCATCAAGTAGACTGGACATTAGAGGAACAATTTGCTAAAGATAAATCTCATGTATTGATGTATGGAGTCTCTAATAGAGATGAACATGGTGAATATTATGACTTTGGTAAATCTGGTAATGTCATCAAGATGGGTGCAGGTATCAGGGAACAAATGAGTTATGGTAATGTTGTTTACTATAATAAATTTGATCTTAAACTATTAGAAAAAGCTCTAGTAGATCTATCTGTATCTAAACTTGATATGAAAGATAGGAAATTTATTTTGAGAACTGGTGAATATGGAGCAATCCAATTTAATAAAGCTGTTCTAGATGTAGTATCAGGATGGTCTGCATTCTCATATTTGAGAGGTTCTGATCAACCTGGAATTATCTCTAAAGCTAATTCTAATTTACATCAGACTGCTTTAACTGCTGGATTCCAATTTGTTGGTTATAGAGCTCCTAATAATGTAGAAGTATTCTTGGAAGTAGATCCATTCTATGATGATCCAGTAAGAAATAAAGTTCCACATCCTGATGGAGGTGTTACTGAATCTTATAGATATGATATTCTTTATATTGGTTCAACAGAAGAGCCAAATATCCAAATTGCTAAGATTAAAGGTGAGGAGGAACATAGAGGATATCAATGGGGCTTCAGGAATCCTTTCACAGGCCAAATGAATAACAATAATATGTCATTTGATGAAGACTCTTGTGTAATCCATAAAATGGCTTCTTTAGGAGCATTTATTTTGGATGCAGAGAGAACTATGAGTTTAATTTATAGAGCTGTTTAATTAAATGGGGGAGGATAATTCCTCCCCAAATATATTTAAGGAGAAGAAGATGGTAGAAACAAAATCAAAAGGGATTGTATCTTGTTTAAAAGATAATAAAGTCATTGTTAGATTTATTAGGAAACCAGATGGGTTTGTTACTAATCCTAAAAATCCTCAATATGGAGGATTATCTATGGGAGCTAGTATTGTATTAACAGTCCCAGTATTAAGAAATGGTTCTTATAAAAATGTTTTGACAGATAATGAAAAAGCATTCTTGGAGGAAACACTAGGACTTGAATCAGGTGCTTTATCTGTACATAGAAAAGAGAACAATTATTGGGATAATTTTAATGTAGCTTTAAAAAAAGAAGATACTACATTTAATCTAAGTGATCCTATTGACTATATTAAATATAAAGTAGTTGTTAATAATACTGATTTAGTAGCTCCTTCATTGGAAGATCTTCAATCTAAGAAGTTAGGTACTTGGAGATTTGTAATTATTAATGAAGGAGAGGAATTAGCTCAGAAAACAGCTATTGCTAATGCTAGAGCACAAGCTTATATTTTGCTAGGATCTATTAAAGAGAATAAACCTAAAGTTAAAACTATTGTACAGTTATTGACTAATAAACCTATTAATAACAATACTAAATTAGATCAACTGGTTGTATGGGCAACAGAAGAAATTGAAAAGGAACCCAAGAAATTTTTACAGATTGCTAATGATGAATTCTTAGATACTAAGATTAATATTATTGAAGCAATAGAATATGGAATAATGAAGAAAAGAGGAGACTTTTATTTCATGGCAGATAATACACCAGTATGTGAAAAAAATGAAGAGCCTACACTAGATAATTGTGTTAAATTCTTGAATAGTCCTAAGAACCAAACAATTTATCTTAAATTACAATCTCAAATCAAAAATGCTCAAGAATAATGAATAATTCTAAAGAATGGATAGAGAGTTTTAATTTACATTATAATAATTCTGATAAGTCTGCTCCTGAGTTGAATTCTTATGAAATATCTTTGTTTCTAACACAAGCACAGGATGAAATTGTAAAAGAATTTTATTCTGGTAAAAATATATACCATGAAGCTGTGGATAGTACAGAACATATAAGGACAGCTTTGGAATATCTTGTTAGAACAGAAACATTGAATCCATTAGAATTATCTAAATATAGAGGTTATAATCAAGCTAGATTTAAAACTGCAGATAATATCTGGTATCCAATTAATGAACAAGTTATAATACCTAATTGGCCATTAACTATCTTAGTTATTCCTACTACATGGGATGAATTAAATGTCAATCTTATTAATCCTTTTAAAAAACCTAATGAAAGGAAAGTATTTAAATTAACTAAGAATGATGGTATCTATATTATCTCTAGTAAAGAACCTACTAGCTATGAAGTAACTTATTTAATAGAACCAGAACCTATAATACTAGAAGATCTTTCAACTGGATTATATGAAGGTATGGGATTATCTATTAAAGGAGAGACTAAAGAAACTCTTTGTAAATTAGGTTCTAATATACATTTAAATATATTGAATAGAGCTGTAGAATTAGCTTTAAGAGATTATAATCCCTCTAATTTAGAAGCTCATGTTCAATTAAATCAAAGAAACTTTTAAAAATAATATATAAATGAGTGCTTTATCAAATCAACAGGTAAGACATATGTATGTTGTTACTGGAGCATCTTCTGCTGCTGCTCCTTCTAATTTTACTTCAGCTACTACTGGACAAGCTGCTGTATTTAATGATCTTGGAAAAAAGACTGCTGGCAACTATGCATATTTCTTATATAAAAATAATAAAGGATATATCTCTAAAACAGATAATATCTATAAAGATCAAGTAGTATATGCTAAGACTACTGATTATGCTCCAGAATCATTTAAAGAAGTAATTGTAACTCCAGTTAATGTAACTGCTGGTGTTAAATATGTTCTTGAAATTCAATTCTTGGATTGGTATTCAGTAAGTCCTGAAAATCAATATTTTAAGTTAGCATCTTATACTGCTAAAACTGGAGATGATGCAGAAGCTGTAGTTGATGGTCTTGTTAAAGATCTAGCTTATCAGTTTATGCATGAAACTGGATCTTTCACTTCATCTTTCCAGTATACTCCTAAAGGTGGAACTGCTATTAAGCTTCCTGGAAATAAATATTTGGAATTCTCTAAAGAAGGAGCAACCACTTCAGCTACTCTAGTAATTAAAGAGAAAGAACAATATTCTAATAAGGATAAAGTTCCTGCAAAGAAACTTATGTTCAATGTTACTATTCCTACTGGTGAGGGAGAAATGACTACTGAAGATAAATTTGTTGATGCTGCAGGTACTGAAGTTAAATATCATAGTCTTGGTCAAGGTAATGGTAAAGTTATTGCTGAACAAGAATGGTTCTATTTAGGAGAAAGAGGAGATATCTATAGAAATATGGGTTATCCCAATAACTTTGAAACTTCTTACATGGCAGATGCATCTAAAGGCTATGTAATGGTAGATATTACTTTCTTCTATCAAGGACATAATGAAGATGTACAGAAATCACAAAAACAATTGTATTTTGTATTCCCATTTGATCTAGATGGAAATAAAAAACCAGTAAAAGCTAGTCATAATGCTGCTAAAGCTGCTGCTAAGACTTTAACTGATACTTTGGGGACTATTCTAGGAATTACTATTAATTCTTTGTCTCCTACAGATTAATATATAACATGGGGAGATGGTGTAATACTGTCTCCCCTTTTTTATTTTAACTATGGTAGAAATACATGAATGTAGAGTGTCTCCATTAGGAGATGGAATTTTTCTCTGGACTAATGTAATAGATGGTCCAGATTATGCCAATGTCTTTCTAGAAAAGATAGCCATTGTGCAGTATGATAAATTTACTATAGATTATCCTGATAAGCAAAATATTTTAGTTGAACTCACTGGAGAAAATTTAGGTGAAGATAGAAAAGAAGTTAAAATGACTATTTCTAGTGCAGCTTTTGATTTTGAAAGGTATTTTTATTTTGTTTATATTAAAACTATTGGACAGCCAACATCTAATGGTGGAACTGAAACTTATTGTGATTCAGATCTAGTAATTTCAGCTGCTGTTAATCTTTTACCACTTTATCACACTAAAATTAAATTGCTTAAAGAATATGTAAAAACATGTGGTAAAAATGAACAGTTAATTATAGATATTATTTTAAAAGAAGAAATTTTTAAGAATTCTCTAACTTTAGGAGAATTTTCTACATCTGTTCAAATATGGGATGATCTATTAAACTATGATCTAGCTCAAGCTAATCATAAAACCTCATATGAGGGATATAAAAATGTACAAAATAACAAACAAATCACACTATGATAAATACATTAACAACTTTGTATTCATCATTAAAATCATATTATAATAATCTCATTGTCTATGGTCATTCCTATGAAAATAGGAAACTTGTTATTTTAAAAGGTGTTTTGGATGTCATTAAGGAGTTAAGATGTTATTCCTATACTTCTAATCAAGATATCACAGATATTTATTCTATAGTAGAATACATAGTTAATTCTTCAGATATTTTTAAAAAGGAATATGCTCCTACCAATAATGTAACTAATTATTTTAAAGATGTTCCTTCACAATTTTATCCTAAAGGAGAATATAATATTAAAGAATCATTAGTAACAGTAATTGCTAATACTACAGCTTTTAAATATGATGGAGAAGGAACAGTATTTCCTAATGAAATAAATCTTCAAGCTGTAGCTTATAATTTTACTCCTTCCACTAATTCAGCTAGAAAATGGGAATATTCTAATGGTGGTACTTATAAAATTATTGAAGGGGCAACATCTGATAATTTAACTATAACTCCAGATTCAGCATTATGGAATAATACTGATATGATTTCATTAAGATATACTGTTAATGATATCTATACTAACCAACTAACAATCTTTAAAGTTAGAGATGGTTATGGAGCATATAGTGTAGAAATAACTTCTTCTAATGGTAATATCTTTCAAAACAATAGAATAGATACTGAATTATCAACACATGTATATATAGCAGGTTCAGATATTACTAACACTATTCCAGCTGAAGAATTTAGTTGGAAAAGAATTAGTGATGATCCTACATCAGATACTCAATGGAACAATAAAAATCTTAAAGGTAAAACTATAAGGATTACTAATAAAGATGTTAAAAAGAAAGCTACATTTATTTGTACTGTTGTTATAGATGGTGCTAAGATCATGAATGGTCAAATTACTATTGTTGATCAACTAGATACAACATATATTAGTGCTACCTTAGAATCTAATAAATCTTTAGTTCAATTATATAATACAGAAGATGGTAAATTAAATCCTGATTGGACTGTTTATCCTTATTTAGTCTTAACTCCAGGAGTATGGTCAGGAGATCCTGATGATAATCTTCTTATATCTCAAAAAGAAAATATTAAAGACTTTAAATGGACTAAGAATGGATTATCTATAGAAAACAGTCCTACTCATGTTATAGATGAAAATCAAGTTCTTACTATTAAAACAAATGAATTAACTCTTAATCCTAATATTAGATATGGATTTTATGGAATCTATGTAGATCCATTAACTAAGGCTGAAACACCTTTTTATTCATCTTTATCATTTGTTAGAGTGGAAACTTCTGGAGTTACTATTCAGGCAATAATGTTATATCCATTAGGAAGTATTTTTAAAAATGATGATGTAGATTTCTTAAAAGCTCATTGTGACTTATGGAGAGGTTCTTATATAGATGATACTGATGTTGAATATAAATGGTTTATTGAAAAACCTGGAGTATTTGATCCTAAATTTACATCTACAGCTGCAAAGACTGGAGATAATGTATTACATCTAGATAATACCACAGGAATGGTTAGAGATTCTAACATAAGAATCTTAGGATATGATTATGTGGTAGCCACAGTAAATTCTTCTACAACTATAGTTTTAACAGAAACTTTAAAACAAGATGTTCCTAATGGTACTAGAATTTATAATCCTTATTATAATGATAAAGGAGGTATTGGATGGGCTTATATTGATCAAGTAAATAATTTTGGAGTTACTGGATATACTACTAATGAAATTACTATTCCAGAATCTACTGTATTAAATTTTGCAACATTTAAATGTGTTATTACAGATTTAGATTCAAAATCTATTACTTATAATCAATCTGTATATGCTACAGCTTCATTCTTAGATCAACAAGATCCTTTACAAATATCTTTTAATACTCCTGAAGGTACAATATTTAAAAACAAAACAGGAACTATTACAATAGAAGCTGAAGTATGGAGAAATGGTGAAGAATTAGATGAAGATGGATCAACATATATTTATGATTGGATTCAATATGATAAAAATGGACAAGTTATTTCTACTTTCTCTAGAATAAACAAAACTATTTTAATAACACCAGATGATGTTGATTCTAAATCTACTTTTGAAGTTAGATTGAAGAATTCTGTAGGTCAAGTGATAGCTAAAGGTAGAATTACTATTGTTGACATTATTGATGGTAGTAACAGTATTATAATATATACTAGAGATATGCTTGAACCTATCCAACCTAGAGGAGCTAGTCCAGCAGGATGGAATGTTAATCCTAACACATTTGATGAATGGTATGGGTTATTATGGCAAGCATTTAATATAAATAATCTAACTGGAGAACCTTCAGGTGAATGGACTCCTCCATTATTAGCAGATGAATATACTACTAATATGTTTTTTAGATTCTTATGGAATGAAGGTACAGGAGATTATAGTAAATATCTTCAATATGGAACTAATGCTAATAATAAAAGAGAGATATTGTTCACTCCATTTAATATGCCTGATGTAGTATGGAAATGTATTTCTACTGCTGATGGTGATACAGATGGAGGTTTTTATGTTCCAAATATACCTATTTATCATCATCTTACTTATAGATATTCTATATGGGTAAAACAGATGCAGAGAGATGGTACTATCTTGTTTGGATGTGATCCTAATACTTCATTATATTCAGGACAAACTTCTGATGGTTTATTCTGGGGAGGTGATTTACCAGAATTAAATAAATGGTATTTATTAGTAGGTTATATTAATAGTTCAGAGGACAATACAGGAGAAAAATCTGATGCTGGTATATATGATCCTAAAACAGGCAGAAAAGCTTCTGATACAGTTAAATTTAGAACTTTTAAATTTAAAAACACTGATGAAGTTCAAATGTTTAGGGCTTATCAAAGCAGTGCTTTAGGAATAGGTACTGAAGTGCATTTTTGGGGTCAGAGATTAGATCTATGCAATAATAGAGAACCTTCTATTTCTGAATTATTAAAACAAACAGCTATTGGTACTCCTGCTAGAAGTGTAGAGATACAAGGAGATCAATTATTTAAATATAAAGATGATTTTCAAGGAGATCCTATTCCTAATGTTATTAATATAATAGCTTTAACACAAAATATTCTTGATCCTCAATATATATGGAGATATAAAACTGAAAACACCAATTGGACAGTAATAGAAGATACTACTAATTCTTTAACTATTAGTCCTAATGACCCTAAGATGGGATGGAGCAATGGTAATACTTATGTTACTTATAGAGTAGATGTAGGAGATTATTATGATACTCATACTATTGTTAAAATAACTGATGGTATTAATGGAATTAATGGAGCTGATGGAGTTGATGGAACATCTATTGTTTGGAAAGGAGAATTTGAATCTCATCCAGTAAATCCAGAAAATGGTTGGGCTTATAAGAATACTACTGATGGTAAAAGTTATGTTTTCCAAAGTGGTGTTTGGTACCAAATGACTGTTGATGGTATTAATGGAAAAAATGGGGAAGATGGTCTTAGTATTGAATGGAAAGGTGAATTTAGAGATCCTCCCTCAAATCCTCAAATAAATTGGGTTTATAGAGATTTAGATAATGGTAAAGTTTATATTTATAATGGAACAGCTTGGACATTAATGGTTACAGATGGTTCTGATGGAACTGATGGAACTAATGGTTCAAATGGTTTTAGTGTTTATATAACATATCATGATTCTGAACTTAAACCTAATAAACCAACAGGAGATGGTACTACTGGTGGTTGGCATACTGATACTACTGATAATGTTATTTGGATGTCTCAAAAAGTAGCTCCTTCTGCAACTGAAGGTGAATGGGGTGATCCTATTAAAATTGTTGGTGTTGATGGTTGGTATACTGATTTTAAATATGCTTTAAGTGAAAATATTCCTCCTATACAATATCCTAATGGAAAAAGTCCTGGTACTAATTGGTATGATAATCCACCCCAACCATCTGGTAACTTATATGTATGGATGACTAAAATATTAAAAAATCCTATTACTGGAGAAGTAAAAGATGGAGAACAATGGTCAACACCTATTAAATTAACAGGAGATAAAGGAGAAGATTCTTATACTGTAATAGCAGATAAAGAATTTCATGATATACTAGTAGATCCTGGAACTAAAGATACCATAAATCCAGATTACTTAGATCCTACTAAATTAGCATTATCAGTATCAACTACATACACAGTTTTAAAAGGTTCTAAAGAACTTATTTATAGACTACAAGGAGGTACTACTCCTGGAAATAATTATTACTCTATAATAGCTGAACCTGATGAAGGTCTTGAAGTTGGAATTTCAGAAAAAGGACAAATATACCCAACAGTTTTTAATACTAATAAAACATATCTTTCATGTAAGATAAGAATTTATTGTGAAGATTCAGGAATTAATTTCTTGAAGGTTATTACTTGGAGAAAGATTAATGAAGAAAATTGGTATCTAGAAGATGCATTAGGAGGAGTATCTATCACAGATGGAGGATTATTCTTAACCACTTGGATTAGATTAGGTCATGCTAAAAAGAAAAATGATTTTGAATATGAATTAACTGATGAAAAAGCAGGTATATATGGAGGTAAAAATTTACCTGGAGAATATGAACCTCAAACAGTAAGATTCTATTCTGGTGGTAATTATGAATCTTCTCAAGAATGGTCTAACTTATATCAAGAATTTTTAAATGGAGATAAAACTCCAGAAGAAAGACAACAGTTTTGGGAATATGATCCTAGATCTCAAAGTCCTCAAGGAGCTACATTTGTAATCAGAGAAGATGGTCAAATGTTATGTTATGGTGGATATTTCCATGGAGATATATGGGCTGATAATGGCTATTTTAAAGGCAAAATAGAAGCAGATGAAGGATATTTTAAAGGAACTCTAGCTGCTACAACAGGAACTATTGGAAGTTTAAATATTTATGAAGATGGCTTTGGCATTAAAGGAGGAAACTTCTATGTAGATTCTAGTGGTAATCTTACTGCAAAAAATGGAACATTTGAAGGTTTAATTGCTGCTACACAAGGAAGTAGCTTTGGGAGATTATTCTTAACTAATAGAGCTGTTTATGTAACTGAAAAGGATGATTGGCATCAAAGTGGACATATTTCTTTAATGGGTAATTATAAATTTGATAGTTCTTCTACTTGGAATTTTGGAATAGGAGTAGGTAATAAAAATTATAGTTCTTCTATAGATACTCCAAATATAGCAAGTTGGAGTCATTTTATTGGTTATAATGGAACTTCACCTTGGGCTCAATTAAATACATTAAATGTAGTAGGAGAGTATTGTGATATTGATTGTCAATTAAATGTAGCAGGAAATTTTGCTTTAACAGGAACAGTTAGTCACCATTTCACTTCAGCTAATGAGTTTTGGACACCACCACATGGAGATTATTCAATTTGGATTTGTGAAGGAACTGCTCCTGGTAAAAAACAAATAGTAATACCAACAGGTTTACCAAAAGGTACTATAAAATTTGCAATTTCTAATGCAACAACTGGTAAATTTGCTATTATAGCAGGAAATGGCGAAAAATTAGTAAATGTTGGTATAGATTACTCATGGCTACTTATGGATAATCCAGGAGATAGTGTTATGCTAGTAAAAATATCTTATTATCAATGGGCTTGTTTTCCAGCTATATTTACTAAAGGTTCATTTGGAAATTAATATAAAAAATATAAATACTATGAAACTAAATATAAAAGAAAGATTAATGATGTTAGAGTTGCTCCCTGAAAAGGGGGCTCTCTTAACTATGACTAATAAGAGAAATATAATTAAGAAAGTAGATTTTAGTTCAGAAGAAATTGAGACTTTTGAAATTAAACAAAATGAAAAAGGTATTACTTGGAAAAATGAAGAAAAACCTAAAGATGTTGATTTCAATAGTGAAGAACTAAAACTATTAAAAGACTCTGTTGATGAATTAGATAAAAATAATTCAATTACAGATGCTATTTTTGATTTATGTGTTAAAATTAAAGAAGCTTAAAATGAGCAATATCAATATAGATATTTTTGATCCTGCTACTATTGCAGAATTAAGAATGAGATTTCAAACATGTCCAAGAAGGATAACTTCAGAAGACTATAAATATCTTATTGATGTTCTATCTAAAATGATTGATACTATAGAAATTGCTGCTGAAGAAATTATAAATAATAAGAATTGTTATTTTGGTATTTCAGCATCTCAAAATATATCAGATATTCATGTGTTAAATGCTCTATTAGTTAAATCATTACCTAGTACATTTGAAGAAGATATTAATGGTACTGTAGCTAATCCTTTATATGGATATATTTATATTGTAGTTCCTAGTACATTTACATTTGCTATTACAAACAATAATGTAAATGTCAAAAATGAATTTACAAAGATTAGATCAGAATTAACACCTGATAAAACAACACAATTAGATGTTTATAGAACATCTGAAATTAAATATTTGGATTCTCCAAATCATTTTAACATAATAATAAGTTAGAAAAATGAGTGATATATTAACTGGTTTTAACATGCAAGGAAATGATCCTATTGATGATAGGATTGTTTCCAAAAGTAATTTGGAGACATTAGAACAATATCTTAATAGAGTACCTGTACAAAAAAGATATTATGGTCTAACATTCTTTGCTTTAGATAAAAATAATGAGTTAAGAAAGTACACTTTTCAAACCAGTTTAATAGAACCTACTATTGATGATGATGAAGAAGAAATTGAAAGAATTGATAAAGAATTACAAGAACATGTAAGTAATAAAGCAATTCATAAAACAAGTGAAGAAATCAGATCTGAAATAGTAGATGCAGATATTCCTGATACAATAGCTAGAGTTCAATGGACTTTAGATCAAATTAACACAGCAGTTATTAATCTTATTGGGGGAGCATCTGATGAATACAATACTTTAAAAAGAATTCAAACAAAAATTGAAGAGCTTAGAGCTGAAATGGAATCTCAATTATATGGAGATGATGGAGGCACAGTTTTAAAAACCTTAGAACAAGCTCTTAAATTTTTAAATCAGTATAAAGATTTTATTGTAGATATTCCAGATAATTTTGTTAGTAAACAAGATATAGTGGACAATTTAACTACTGATGATCCTACTAAAGTATTGTCTGCTAAACAAGGAAAAATATTAAGTGATACTCTAACTAATTATTTTGAATCAGCTATGCAATCTATCAGAACTGAAACTGATAGAGCTATTAATGCTGAAAATAGAATAGAAGCTAAGTTAGATAAAGAAATAGAAAGATCTACTAATGAAGATATT